>VFQR01000095.1_pt1 | contig 219210 bp, 171 predicted proteins | sample 3512321 | NCBI WGS metagenome assembly VFQR01 (sample SAMN10412374, study PRJNA504923) | tailings metagenome | isolation source: Relicate 3 Philex TSF1 revegetated site | place: Philippines: Tuba, Benguet | collected 2017-08-29
GCATCAAAACCAATACAAATCAACAGTATCAGAAAAATCATCAGATTTTAATAGGAGACCAAATCAATAATATTAATCCAAGTTTAAAAACGGTCAACGTATTTTAGGCATTGACACTCCCAGCACCCAACACCTAGTACCTAGTACCTAGTACCTTGTACCTACCAACAAAAAACTCACTACTCACAACTCACTACTCACTATTTTTGCCGCAAATCAACATAAGATGACATTAATTGAAGAACTGCGCTGGAGAGGTATGATTCAGGATATCATGCCGGGCACAGAGGAATTATTGAATAAGGAAATGGTTTCCGGATATATTGGCTTTGATCCAACTTCAGATAGTTTACATATTGGCAGTTTGGTTCCTATTTTATTATTGGTACACTTACAGCGTGCCGGACATAAACCCATGGCCCTGGTGGGTGGTGCTACCGGTATGATTGGTGACCCAACGGGTAAAAGCGAAGAAAGAAACCTATTGAGTGAAGAAATACTGGCTTTTAATCAGGAGGGGGTTCGCAGACAATTGGAAAAATTCCTGGATTTTGACCCAGCTAAACCCAATGCTGCTGAAATGCTGAATAACTATGACTGGTTTAAAGGTATCAGCTTTTTAAATTTTATACGTGACGCAGGTAAACATATCACTGTGAACTACATGATGGCGAAAGACAGTGTGAAGAAAAGATTGGAAGGTGATACAGGAATGAGTTTTACTGAATTCACTTACCAATTAATTCAAGGGTATGATTTCTATTGGCTGTATCAAAATAAAAACTGCAAACTTCAAATGGGTGGAAGTGATCAGTGGGGGAATATCACCACAGGCACCGAACTCATTCGCAGAAAAGCAGGAGGTGAAGCATTTGCTTTTACTTGTCCACTGATACGCAAAGCAGACGGTGGCAAATTTGGTAAAACAGAAAAAGGAAATGTGTGGCTGGATCCCAAAAAAACCTCTCCATACCAGTTTTATCAATTTTGGCTGAATGCCAGTGATGATGATGCCAAAACCTGGATCAAAATATTCACCCTCTTACCGGTTGCAGAAATTGAAGCGCTCATCACCGCGCATGATGCAGCACCTCATCAGCGTGCACTTCAGAAAAAATTGGCGGAAGAGCTAACTTGTTTTGTACACAGCAGAGCGGATTATGATTTTGCAGTAAAAGCTTCTGAAATTCTTTTTGGTAATGCCACAACAGAAGTTTTACAAAGCTTAAGTGAAGATCAATTATTGCAAGTGATGGAGGGTGTTCCTACGGTTGAGATCAGCAAAGCACAATTAGACGCCGGCTATGATCTGGTTAGCTTCTTAGCTGAAACGAATATCTTCCCCAGCAAAGGCGAAGCACGTAAGATGTGGCAATCTGGTGGCGTAGGTTTGAATAAAGAAAAGATTGCTACAGAAAAAACAACACTTACAAACTCTGACCTACTACAGAATAAATACTTGTTGATCCAAAAAGGTAAAAAGAATTATTTTCTGGTGAAAGTGATTTAGTGTGATGGGCCGCAGATTTTTATGATTTATTATGATGAATCATAACGGATCATAAAAATCTGCGTCCTATCCTACTCAAAAATTTTCAAAGCTTCTGAAATTCTTTTTGGTAATGCCACGACAGAAGTTTTACAAAACTTAAGTGAAGATCAATTATTGCAAGTGATGGAGGGTGTTCCTACGGTTGAGATCAGCAAAGCACAATTAGACGCCGGCTATGATCTGGTTAGCTTCTTAGCTGAAACGAATATCTTCCCCAGCAAAGGCGAAGCACGTAAGATGTGGCAATCTGGTGGCGTAGGTTTGAATAAAGAAAAGATTGCTACAGAAAAAACAACACTTACAAACTCTGACCTACTACAGAATAAATACTTGTTGATCCAAAAAGGTAAAAAGAATTATTTTCTGGTGAAAGTGATTTAGTGTGATGGGCCGCAGATTTTTATGATTTATTATGAATCATAACGGATCATAAAAATCTGCGTCCCATCCTACTCAAAAATTTTCGATGAACACAGATGATCATTTGATTGTTTTTATCTTCTCCCACATCTGCTCTGCTACCAATTTATTTCCTGCATCATTCAAATGCACACGATCATAGGTAAGTATTTTCGAATCCTGGTTATTGGGATTATTAGCTTTACTATAATTTAAAAATGCAGTACGCAGATCAACCAGGGGTAAATGATTCTCCGCTGCATATTTTCTGATCCAGTTGCTGTAATGATTGAGTTCTCCATCCTGCGGATTGGTACCATCATGTCTTTCACCGATCACTGCCGGTGTACATAAAATCACCTGAATACCTGCAGCTTTCATTTTATCTACAATGGCTTGATAGAATTTCCCGAACTTATCATAATCAGTACCCGTTCCCATCATGCTCTTGTGCCATATATCATTCACGCCAATATAGATGACTACTATATGCGGCTGCAATTTCAATACATCTTCCTCCATTCGCAACAACAAATCATACACTTTATTACCACTGATTCCTTTACCAATCAATTCATATTGGGTAGATTTATCTTCATGACGAATCATCTCCTCCATTACGCGTATATATCCGTTCGACTTCACCCCCAACTCTGTAATAGAATCACCAAAAAATACAATCTTCTTTTTCCGATCAGAACGATAAGCAGACAATAGAAACATTGCAGCGATGAATAAAGTGAAGAGAATGAGTTTGTTCATTGGGTGATCAGGTAATCAGGTTATCGGGATATCTGGTTATCGGGTATCAATTTCTTTATCAGCTTTTATACAAACATCCCATCTGCCATGATCTATATGCTATACGCTATGGACCATGGACTATAAGCCCCTAATACACATCCGTCATCACTGGCGTGGTGCTGGTCCCCATTTGCTCTACAAAAGTTCTCTCCTCTACCAAGTATCCGTTTCCTTTGGCGCAGAAATGTACTTTGAGGTTTTCAATGGTGATGGGGTTTCCTTCGGGGATATCGGCCATATTGCTGTGACGAATATCATGTCCGTCTACAATGATCACAGGTCCGCTACCAATGGCTTCCATTCGATTGCCTTCTGTGATGAGCATACCGGTATCTTCTCCCAATCCAATGCCTATGCAAGATGGATTGGCAGCCACTGCTTGTGCCAGTCTTGCAAAACGTCCACGTTTTTCAAAATGGGAGTCGAAGATGACATTGTCCATAAAAGCCAATCCGGTAGTGATCTTTACTTCTCCTTTCAAATGAGCGCGGGTGGCATTGCCTTCATAGATCATGGTATTGCTCATGGCCATGGCGCCGGCAGAAGTTCCGGCAATCACAAAACGTTCAGACTGATATCTTTCATGGATGGTCTTCAAAAAAACGGTTCCGCCAAAAATAGCGGAGAGTCTGAGTTGATTGCCGCCACTGAACATTACGCCCGCACAGTTACGGATACGTTCTACATAATCAGCACGCATGGCATCTTCACGATTACGGATGTGTAAGAGTCCGATATCGGTGCAACCAATTTTTCCAAAAGCATTGAGGTAGTTCTCTCCTACTTCATAAGGAATGGTAGAAGCCGTGGTGATCACTTCTATACGAGAGTGAATGCCTCCTATTTCTTCCACAATACGACGCAGAATACCTAATTCAAAAAAATTGAGATTATTACGATGAAACTCCCCTTTTTCAAGATCAGTTCCTTTGTCTTCAGCTCCGCCAATAGCTATCAGTTTACCCTTCGGAATACGCATTCAGTAGAAATTCTTTCCAAACAAAAATAAGTGATTTCATCGGCTAAGGCTTATGCAAAAATGTACTATATTCATCATCTTCCCTAATGGGTATTTTCTGTGAATAAATAAGCAACCAAACCTACTGTATGAAAATTGAAGAGATCAAAATACTACGTGGACCCAATTATTGGAGTGTTCGTCGCCCCAAACTCATTCAGATGAAATTGGATCTGGAAGAACTGGAGCAAAGACCCACCAATACCATTGAGGGTTTTCGCGAACGTCTGGAAAATCTTTTTCCTTCTATGTACTCACATCGCTGCAGTGTAGGTAAACCCGGTGGATTTTTTCAGCGTGTAGATGAAGGAACGTGGATGGGACATGTGATTGAGCATATTGCCCTTGAATTACAAACCTTGGCAGGTATGAATTGTGGCTTTGGGAGAACCAGGGGCACGGGTAAAGAAGGAGAATATTATGTGGTCTTTAATTATATGGAAGAAGATGCCGGTGTATATGCCGCCAAAGCATCTGTTCGTATTGCGCAGTCATTGGTGGATGGAAGCAGTTACGACTTGTCTGAAGACATCCAACGTTTACGTGAAATTCGGGAAGACACCCGTTTAGGACCTTCAACAGGATGTATTGTGGAAGAAGCGGCTAAACGTGGTATTCCTTATATCCGATTGAACAAACAGAGTCTTGTACAATTGGGATATGGTGTTCATCAGAAAAGAATCAGAGCCACCATTGCCAGTACTACTTCCAATATTGCCGTGGATATTGCCTGTGATAAAGAGGAAACAAAAAATTTACTGGAAGCTGCTGAAATACCTGTACCAAAGGGCACCGTCATTAGAACTGAAGTTGGACTGGAAGAAGCTGTTGCCAAATTTGGCTATCCATTGGTGATCAAACCGATTGATGGCAATCATGGAAAAGGTAATACCACCAATATCACCAACTGGGAGCAGGCACTCAGGGCATTTGAAGCGGCTAAACAATACAGCAGATCTGTTATCGTAGAAAAATTTATCACCGGAGTCGATTTCCGTGTATTGGTCATCAATTATAAATTTATTTGTGCGGCACTCAGAACACCTGCATCCGTTATCGGAGATGGTGTACATACCATTCAGTGGCTGATTGATGAAACCAATAAAGATCCGCGCAGAGGGTATGGACATGAAAAAGTATTGACCCAGATTACCATCGATCAGTTCACACAAAAAATGCTGGATGAAAAGGGATATACTTTAGAGACCATTCCACCAAAAGATGAATTGGTATTACTGAAACCCACCGCCAACCTGAGTACCGGTGGTACTTCTACCGATGTGACCGATGAAGTGCATCCGGTAAATATTTTTCTGGCAGAGAGAATTGCCAAGATCATCGGACTGGATATCTGTGGCATTGATATCATGGCTCCTGATCTGCGTGCACCTATTTATGAAAATGGAGGAGCTGTTCTGGAAGTCAATGCAGCTCCCGGTTTCCGTATGCATATTGAACCTGCAGAAGGATTGCCACGAAATGTGGCAGAGCCGGTGATCAATATGTTATTCCCCAAAGGTTCTGATGGTCGTATCCCCATTATTGCTGTAACAGGCACCAATGGTAAAACCACTACTACCCGACTCACCGCACATATCTGTAAAACGGCCGGACGAAAAGTGGGGTATACCACCAGTGACGGCGTATACATACAGAACCAACTGATGATGAAAGGAGATTGTACGGGTCCATTGAGTGCGCAATTCGTACTAAGAGATCCTACCGTTGACTTTGCGGTGCTGGAATGTGCTCGTGGTGGATTATTAAAAGCCGGCTTGGCATTTCAAAATTGTAATGTAAGTATTGTCACCAATGTAACTGCCGATCACCTGGGATTGGGTGGTATTGATTCATTGGAACAAATGGCTCGAGTAAAAGCCGTGATACCTGAAACTACTTTCAATCATGGTTTTGCGATTTTGAATGCAGATGATGATCTGGTGTATAACATGCACAAGGGACTCAGCTGCAATGTGGCATATTTCAGTATGGATGAGATGAATCCGCGTATTCAGGAACATTGTAATAAAGGGGGCTATGCAGTGGTCTTTGAAAATGGATATGTATCTATCCTGAAAGGCACTTGGAAGATCCGCGTGATTAAAGTGAGTGAGATCCCGATTACTTATGGCGGGAAGGCAGTACATAATATTATGAATACCCTTCCGGCAGTTTTGGCTACCTATCTTTTTAAAGACATCAGTATAGAAGATATTCGAACTGCACTCACCACATTCGTGCCTTCTCCTTCACAAACTCCGGGCAGACTGAACCTGTTTGAGTTCAAACATTTTAAGTTTTTGGTGGATTTTGCGCATAATCCGGCGGGATTGGAGCTGCTTTGTGATTTTGTGGGGAAAATGGATGGTTCGCCTAAAGTGGGTATTATCAGTGGTACCGGCGACCGTAGGGATGAAGATATCAGGGAACTGGGACGCATTTCCGGACGCAGTTTTGATGAGATCATTATCCGGCAGGATAAAAATCTGAGGGGTAGAACGGCGGAAGAAATTGTAAACCTGCTGGTAGAAGGTATCAATGATACCAAGGGAAAAGACATCCCTTTGACCATTATTTATAATGAAAAAGAGGCCATCATGCATGCCTATAATACCGCCAAACCTGGCTCGCTGATCACGATTATGTGTGATGTGGTAGCGGAAGCGTTGGATTTGATCAAGGCGCTGAAGGAGAAAGAGGATGGGGAGTAAGGGTTGACAGATGATAGTTGACAGTTGACAGGAGGAAAAGAATTCCTTCTTTCTGTCAACTGTCAACTACCAACTGTCAACTATTTTAATCCTAAAATTTGGAGCCAAACATCTTCTCCCCTATTTTTGCACCCCATTCAGAAATGAATAGGTCGGATTGCCCGATAGTATAAGGGTAGTACAACTGATTTTGGTTCAGTATGTCTTGGTTCGAATCCAGGTCGGGCAACGTAAGTGGACAAATCGATTTCTTCATCGTTTTGTCCACTTTTTATTTTCCGCAAACCCTTGCCTACATTGAATATCAGCTCGACTGCCTCATTCATCCGAGTGGTTCGAAAATTTTTTCCGTCAAAAGTCATTTTTTCAGGAAATATCGAACCAATTAAACGACGTTTTTTGGCTGTATCCAAGGTTTTATAAGCCTCCGCGAGCCTTGAAAGGTTATCAACTGCTTTTTTGATCAATGGCTTGATATCGACTCTGTTTTTAGACAATTCAAATAGCTGACTTTCCAATCGGTCAATTTGATCTTCATACTTTTTTTTGTACTCATGATAATCTTGTCGACTTATTTCATCCGATATAAATTTTTCTCTCCCTTTTGAAATTTTTTCCTGTAGCTCTGCCACTTGTAATTTCAATTCACGAAAACCATCCCCACTATTTATCTCTTGCTTTTTGTAAATCGAATGGATGACTTCGGAATACAATTCTGACATTCCGGGATAAGGATTAAACTTCACCAATTGCTTCAAGAAAAGTTGATTGGTATCTTCTGCTTTAAATCGCGCTTTACAAGGAGAAATACAATGATAATAATAGTACCGAAGTTTTCTTCCTCTGGAGGCACTACCCGTAAGTGGCTTTTGACAATTCGGACACAATAAATAACCTCGTAGAACTAGATCAGGATGACAAGTATCCGAAGTCTTAAATTTTTTCTTCCGGTTATCTAAATAATCCTGCACTTCAAGAAAAAGACTTTCAGAAATAATCGGCTCATGATTCCCTTTAAGAATGCAGTCAGGTTCATCCTTATACCCCTTGAGAAAAATTTTCCCGCAGTAGACCGGGTTGCGCAGGATATTCCAAAAATGATTCTTTCCGCAAGGCAATCCTTTTTCCTTGACCTCTTTGAATAAATGTTCAACATAAATCTGCCTTTGCGATAAAGTCTCAAAAGCCCATTTGATAATATCTGCATACGGCTGTTCAATGGCGATATACTTTTTCCCGTCAGGAGCTGTTCTATTGATGTAACCAAGTGGTGCCCCGTTCATCCACCTCCCCTCCTTCACAGCCCTGCGCATTCCATACCGAACGTTGAGCGAACGCCTGTCGTTTTCCACCTCCGGAGCCGTGAGATAAATCCCCAACATGATTTTATTCTCCGGAATATCCAAATCCAAAGGCTGTTCAATCGCACAAGGCTCCACATCGTATCGACGAAGCGTATTGATCATTTGAAATGCATCCGCCGCATTGCGACTAAAGCGATCCCATTTTGTAAACAAAACAAAGTCGACTAGTTTTTTCCGACTCTTAATCTCTGCTAGAAATTCTTTCCAAGCAGGACGGTTAAAAGATTTGGCTGAATAGTCCTCATATATGACTTTACGGATACTGATTCTTTTAAAGTCACAATATTTACGCAGGCGCTCTTCTTGGTCACGTTGAGAATATCCCTTTTCAGCCTGCTCATCAGTGCTGACGCGGATATACAAATCGGCTTTCATTTGAAATTGTTTGAAAGGACAGTGAAGCCAAATTAATCATAAACTCTAGAATGATTTCGGCTTCGGAAGCTGTAACAAATGTACCATTTTCTTGGAGGATTTGCATCACCCGCTCAACTGTAATATCATGTTCGATTTCGCACGTTTTCATACACCACCATTAAAAAAGCCGACACGCTCATGTGCCGGCCTTGTTTATAATTTCCTGAACTGAATCTCGGCTTTGACATGTTCATTCAAAGCAGGCTGGTAACGGATATAACCGAATACCGCAAGTTCCTTTACATGCTTCAAATAAGTATCATGAGATCGAATTCTTGTCACCTGCAACATTTCATAGGTAGCAACTTCAATTTGGTTGGGACAATTTTGGCTCTGCCAAATATTCACCAATGCCAAGTAAACCACAATATGATTGGCTCCGATTCTTGGATCTTGGGAAACGGTTTCAAAAAAATCTGCTAAATGCTGAAAGACCAACACTATTTTTTTAGAAGATTTTTTCTAGCAGAATTACGTGGCTTCTTTTTGATGAGCAAGCTCCTCCCGCTATCGCGACCCTCTGCCTCAGATGAACGCTCCGCCATTTTTTTCTTCACCTGCAGCTGCCTTTCCATCCAACGACTATTCAAAAATCGAATGGCTTCAGAAAAGCTGATCTGATCCACTTCATTAAAAAAGTAGAATCGCTCAGAAATCTCCCAGATAGATTTATGCTGGCTAGGAAATAATACCAAAGACTCTAGAGAAGTCCCTTGCCAATATTTATATCGAAGTAAATCTGCTGCAAGTCCAAATTCATCTAGTGCCTGCAAAACCGCCGCCGCCTCTTGAATCATTTTTTCATCCAATGCAGTTGCCACCTGCCGTCCCAACGCCACAGCCTCCCAATCCACCGCCCCCATCCGCTGATCAAGCCCAGCCAATTCCTCCGACACTTCCACCCGCTTGCGCAAACAAGCATGATAATACTTGAGCGAATAAACCCCACGCTCATCCCGCTCCGCCCTCACCGAAAAAACGCCCTGATCCTCCCCGAGCCGCATCGTCAACGGAAGTTCAAATTGAGTCGGAGCAAAACAGAGATGACATCGAAGTTGATTTTCAACAGAAGCGGGAAAGCCGAGTGAAACCAAGCGATTGGTCAGAACGGAAAGATTAGATGGATGCATGATTACTGGATTTTTTTACGAGGTCCTTTTTTAGCGTTCCCTTTTTTTTCAAGAAGGTTATTCGGTTGACGCTTTTTTGATAACAAATCCTTTTTGTTGTAGGTAGATGGCTTTTCTGCAACAGCTACAGATGCTGACTGCTCATATTTCTGTTCCAACTTTTTTGAAGGGTATTCCATCTTCATCCCATCTGCATCAAACATGTTTAAAGTCAGAGAAGGTGGATTGGCTTCAATAGACACTTTTTGTTCAACGCCATCCTTGAGCAATAACACCTCCGGCCTATTCCCCTTCTCAAGCGACTTCATCACCATTTTAAGTTCGGGTCCGTATTGCAAAAACTTAAAGGGCAATCGGTTCACCGCTTCCTGCAAATCAAAACCCAATCGATCACCATATTGATGCAGTTTGGGATATCCCGTTTTCAGATCAATATTGTCCTTATCAATCTTGATCCAGGTATCATATTCAACACCTGTTTTAGAAGTAAGTGTTTTGAACACATATCGGTCATTAAGCAAATTGCAGGCTTCTTTAAAAGTGATACTCTGCCCGCGATTGTTCACATAAAAAAACTGAGAAGGATTGTTCTCGCCATTGACTAAAGTGGCAACATAATTATTGAGGAAATAATTTTCCTTCCCATTTTTCTCCGCATACCTGAAATTCAGAACAGCTTCCATTTTGTCTTTACCGAATTCAGTACTGGCTTGAAGACTAAATTCAGGTTTACCTTCTTTGAGTTGTCTTTCAAGTTCGGTGTTGAGTCCTTCACCGAAGCCCAAGAAAAGCAACTTGTTGGAAAGCTGCTCTAATGATTTTTGAATGTCCATGATAATGGTTGTTTTACTGTGTAATTCCTTTACAGGAAAAAATGATGGATGAGTTTCTGCAGCCAATGAAGGAGGCTGATATACAAGTCCGGGAATGATACTTTCGACATGGTTTTTAAATTCATCCAGTGAAGTGATTCTTACTATCTGCCAAGTATCACCATTACTAGTCTGATGCATAGCAAACTCAGTAGCATCTTCCGAATTATTGAAAAATTGGATATCATCTTCATGCACAAAAAGCAGTGTATTATTATAGGCGATATAATAGGCTTCCTGTTCAAAAGACTGTTTGGCTTTCTCCCATACCTCAGGTAATATCAAATCGGGTACATGCATGTCATAATTCTTTGGCAAGCATCAATTGCCGATGATGAATCTTTAAATACAAATGCCTGCCTCCATTTTTCTCTAATACTTCCATGGCAAAGTGTTTATCATCTGGAAGGGTAAATTTGTCAAGTACCAAAACCCAGATTCTTGAACTGCGGGCTTTGAGTGTTCCCGTATCGCCCGAAATAAAGAGCGGACGCAGCGCTAGTTCTTGAGTTGCCGTTCTTTTACTGATTTGATGATCACGGATATACAGTTGTAAATGATCCAGATCAAATCCTATATTGGATCGATTGGTCAATTTGATTTTAAAAAATAGTGTTTGCCCTTGGATAAAACATCCCAGCCATTGAAGAGAAACCTGACCCGAACGATACTTGATGCCTGGCAAACTACTTTTTGATTGCTGCACACGATCGATCATAGTTTTCAAAGGATGTGGCGTTTTTATAGAATGGGGTTCATTAAAATTCCAGACCAAGGTTGTTGGATGTTCGTTGAAGTAAAGGATCAGCGAATAGAGTTTCCCATCCACAGTAATAACCGTCAAATTCGTTTCGGGAAATGAATCTTTAACCGCTTTCACTTTTACTATATTCTCCGTGGCTTTTTGAACGATGATCAGATCGCTGCCTCGATCCATACTTTGAACATGTGAAGGAAAAATCAAACTCACTGTCTTAGTAGTAGAAACTGAAATTCTCTCCTTGATGGATAAAGGCTGTGTTATGCCTTCAAAACAAAGCATAGTAAATAGCAGATAGAAAATACCTTTCACCACACCCTCCCTTTTTCATCTTTTAGCAAAACCTGATACCCTGATTTAATGGTAACACGCACTTTCCTGAGTTTTCGGCCCAGAAGATTTTTTGCAGTCCCAATACCAGCGGTTGCAATTTGAGCGGGCAATGAGTGGGTCACGCTCGGGATCCCAATGGATTGCACAGCCTGATCCGCCGATTGTTTCACCACCTCCCGCTCCAGCGAACTGGGTATATGAATACCAGCAATGCCATCGAGATCAAGAACCGAAAGTGAAACGGGATACAATTGCCCTTTATAAGGAATAGATCGAACAATGATTTGTAATCGTTCTTGATCTAACGATACCTGCCCAAAAACAAAACTGCCAGCCGGAATTTTATCCCCTCGGATCAATACTTCTTCCAGCAAACGCAGCTTAACAATGGATCCATGATGGACTTGTTGTTCACCATGCACCATGGCAAATATTAAATCAGCAGAACTGGTATCATGGACGGACTCAGATTCTCCATAGAACCCAATTGTTTTTTGGGAACGACTGGATTGAACAGCAAATACTTCCGAATGAGTTTCTTTGATTGCATGTGTAGTGTTAGGTTGCTGAAGTGCTACCAATTGTTGTAAAGTCAGATTCAACTGTTCCAAATCAGCATCCTTTTGGGGTTGCTGAAGCGTCTGAACAAGTGTTTGCAATGGATCCAATTCAGAGGAAGACTTCTCCTGATAAAGATTTTGAGAAGCATTTGCCTTATACTGATAAATCGGCTGATACTGTCGATCGAAACTCATCTCTTCGTCACGAGTCGATTCTTTCTCATACAAAGGATCCAATTGCTCTAACTCCAAACGTTTCAAGGAATCCTGTTTGGCAAGAGTATAAAAACTCAACTTATCCAATGGAGAGATATTTTCCAACTTCGCATCGGGCAATTGATAGTTCAACCCTTTAGATGGAACAGCCGCTGTTGATTCCACTTCCCTTCCTCCTCCCAACAACCAGAAAATAAGGGTGATAAAAGGGAATACAATCAAAGGAAGCACCAACAGAAATCGCTGCTGATTTTTTACTAGCTGTTGCATATAAATCAATTATCGAGGTTCAACAGAGAGGTCTTTATTGTCAAGCGTCTCCCAACGTTCAATTAAAAATCCATGAGGGTTATGGTCACTACGAGAAATGGTTCGTAAAGTGCCACGAGTGATTAAGCTTCTTTTCGCTATACTGGTAGGTCGGGTAATAGTAATGATCCCGTAACAGGTAAATGTAAAAGGTGACCCACGAATATCCAGTAAGACACTGTCAATTTGAATGACCTGACTGATATTACCGGAAAGCAAACTCGAATAATAACCGGTTTCAGTAAGATTATCATAGACACGCTTGGCAGATCCATCCGCTAAGTAGAGTGCTTTGACCACATGTTGCTGAATCAATTGTTCATCCGGATCAAGGGTGAAAAACCAGTGATGAAAATTTTTCACATGATCACGAGCTTCTACTGCAAGATTTTCCCTTCGCTCTGATGCAAAAGCTTCTATTACTTTGTCTCCAGCCAGCACATACATCCGATCTTGCAATCGTTGGGTTTGTTGAAAGGACAAAAAGATAACAACCAGACAAAGTAGAAAGGAACAACTAACCACAGTAATACAAAACAGTCTTACCGATTGAAAAGCCGTTTCTATATTCTTAATTTTTCCAAACATGATCATCTTATTTTTTTTCTTTGAAATACCCATTGCTCAAACCGTTATCTGACATCGAGTTGCTCATCTTAGACGCAGCATTGCCAAAACTGTCGGCACTCATTGAGCCGCCAATCCCTTTGACTGCCATGGCACCCATGGATGTCACTTTCTGCACCAATGCATGTCCGCCACCGGCATTGACGATATAATTGGCAACAGAAGGAACCGTACAATAACCCACAATCGCGATCAACATAAAAATGAGATAGACAGCATCATTGACACTAACAGCACCTGGCATATTGGTCATACTGGATAGAAACATGTGTTCTTGTATCTTACCAATGATGGCACCGAAAATATTGGCAACGGGCAGCCATAGAAATACGTTAATATAGCGGGCAAGCCACACAGTGATGGTATGTTGAAACCCATCAAAAATAGAAATGGCAAAAACCAAGGGTCCAATAATGGCAAGTACAATTAGATAGAACGTCCGAATCGTATTGATGCAAAGGGCAGCCGCTTGAAATACCAATTCCAAAAATTCCCGAATCATTTCTCGGATCCAATACCCGGGATTCAGCACATCCAATCCGGTGGCTTGGTCCTGCATGATGTCAAGTTGACGCTCTATGACTTGTCCGGAATGTTTAACCATCGCAGAAGTCCCAATAACAGTGGGTTGCAGCACACCATTCAAGACATCAATCACAGCAGGAAATAAAAGAATACACAACCCAATGGCAAAGGGTCTGAGCAAAGCATATACATCCACCGGCTCAGCATTGGCGATATGTTTCCAGATGCGGGAACAGATATAGAGTAAGGCTGCTAAACCACCAATTAATCTGGCAACGCCAATCAACTGACTGCATAGCGGCATCATCTCCTTGTACAACCGCTCCAAAATAAAATGCAAACTATGTATGCCTTCTGACATTGCTTATTGTTTGATTCCATAGAGTGAACGAATAGATTTTACTTCCCGCTGTCTTTGCATTCTTCGATCGACAAGCGCACTATATCCATCAACGATACCTCGAAATTGCTGTAACAGTTCACCTCCTTCCCCATCCACCCGGTTGATAAGTCCGATACGTTCCTCATCATTCATACGCAGTCTGCCGGGCGTTAACACCAGCATCATATCATCTAATAAACCATTGGATCGATTGACAACTGCGGCCATTGAAGATTTTAAACGTTGCAACTCCTCAGTTTTTAACAACCGAGCAGACTGCATTTGCTGTAGGACAATCCGATATTCATCCACCATCTGCCGATGACGTTGAACGATCGTCTGGATACGACCATACTGCCTGACAGATGGACGCACTGCCCATAACCCATCCAAATATTCTTGATGAAGTAAAAAGTTACCCTTAACCATATCATTCACTTGTCTATATCCATTTTCAAGTGTCCGATAGCCTTGTAGCATGGTCTGATAATGAGCTTTCATCTGCGCCAATTTTTCAATATTCAAGAGCAACTGTTTCATTTCAACAGACTGTCCCTTCGCTGATAAAATCAGGACAAATGGAATTAGATAGAATAATTTCATAATGGTAACTTTTGCTTTTGAATAGCTTGTAATTGTTCCGGTCGAATCAGTACCGCTTTGACCAGACGCAGCTCTTCATAATACTGACGATAGAGCTCCTTTTGCCGCTGACTCCACTCACTCAGCTTTTGTAGTTCTAAAGCATGGAGTTTGTTTTCAAGCAGCTTCTGTAATTGCTGTAGCTTTAATTCCTTCATTTGCAATTGTTGAATCTTGAGATCCAAACTTTTGATGACTTGGCTAACGATCTCACCAACAATGGGGACTTGTGTTTTCCCACCAATAGTCAGTAGTACAAAAACTAGGGACATCAGCAGGGATTTGATCCCACGTTCCAAACCTCCCTGCAATCGGGCAGCCTCCTTGACTTGTATTTTTTCCTTTTCCTCAGTTGTATAACACAGGTAGGCTTCAGGAGACACTTCTACTCGATACACTTTGGCGAGTGGCCAGATATAGACTTCTTTATATTGTTTGGTTGGATCGTTCGCCTTGTTCAAGGAAAGCACTTTGGCAACTTCGCGATCCGGTAGACCTAGCATATGCTGCACTTCCTTGAATCGCTGTTCATACTTGCGTTGATCCAATAAAATTTTCATATCCGCATTATTGACAATCGTTTGTCGAATAATATCAGAAGAAAGAATATCATCCAGATCTTGTGTCACCACGATGGCTTCTCCATAGTATTTGCGCACCGTCTTAAACAAATACTTGACATAATCCGCCATCCCTGCTTTGGCAATGGCTTTCCATGCTTCTTCAATCAAAATAATTTTTCGAACACCCGGCAATCCACGCATTTTTGCCACAAAGAGTTCCATGATGATGATGGTTACGACAGAAAATAAAATGGGATGATCCTTGATGGTGTCTATTTCAAATACAATCAACCTACTGTGTAATAAGTCCAAGTTCTCTGTTGCATTCAACAAAAAATCAAACTCCCCACCCTTATAATAAGGTCGAAGGACATAGAGAAAATTAGCAGCATCAAAATCCTTTCCCTGAATACCTTCTTTTTGAAGGATGGGAATAAATTCATCTCGAATGAATTCGTAGAAATTATCAAAACATCTAAAGTCTAACTCTTTTTCATAATACAATTGAAGCGCTTGTGATAAAGCCACATACTCTGACCGAACAAAAGCTTCATCTTCTTTTTTCCAGAGTGCAACCAATAAGGCTTTAATACTCTCTTTTTTTTCCGAATCAAGATCATCAGTAAAGTAAAAAGGATTAAAAGCAATGGGTGAGCTTGCCATGTAAGTAAAATAAGTTCCGCCTAATAGTTCACAAAGACCTGCATAAGAGTTACCCATATCCACCACCACCACATGTGCTCCTTGTAAATGATAGCCATGCAAGAGATGATTGGTAAAAAAAGACTTCCCACTTCCGGACGGTCCGATGATAATCTTGTTTCTATTGGTCGTTAGCCCCAATCGCATCGGCTCATCGGAGAGATCCACATGAAGTGGTTTCCCGGAAATTCGATCACCCAAACGAATCCCAATAGGACTCATGGAACTTTGATAATGGCTTTCTTGATTGAATAAACAGAGAGCTGCTTCGCTAAAACTGATAAATGTTTCATTGATCGGAAGATCACCTGCATTACCCGGTATACCTGCCCAATAGATCTGGGGTGCTCCTGCGATTTCGATACGCGGTCTGGCACCCAATTTACTGATCGCTGCCGCACACTGCTTGTTGATAACAGGCACCCATTCCTTTTGGTCGGTCCACGCAAGCAAATGAAAGTGGGCACGCACCATAGCATGATTCCCTTCAACTGCCACAGATAAAAAATCCTGAATAGCATCACGAGCAAAGGCATTTTCACGAGCATAAGTAGAAAGACTTTGCAAACGCAGCTGCTTTGCGGCAAGTTTTTCTCTTAACGGAAGCGCATCTTCTATGACAATGAATTGAGCATACAAATGATTACAGGACAGTAAGGAGCCAACTGCCGAAGCAAACCCAATAGGAAACTTATGCTGATCGGTTGTATAAGGTGAATAAATGGAACTGCTACTAACATGATGTGGCAAATCATTGGCCTCCGTTAGTGTAAATAGCGAACAATACTGTTCTCCGACCTGTATACCTCCATCAAATAGAATATCCCGAATGATACCATCGGTATTCAAAGACAAATAACGATTGATGGCATGCGTGAGTTCTTGACTCGATAATCTGCTAGTTTGTACATCTAATGTTTCACACAATACTTGTAGACATTGTTCCACCTGTCCCAAAAAAGAAAGTAATATTCCTTGATCCAACATTTCAGGAGAGACCAAATGACGTTTCAATAGTGTGGATCCTGCTGAATCCGGTAATTTTCTTTTATTCGCCCGAAGGGTGAAAAACATATAGCAGGTATGGTTCAGATAAGGACGATCAATAAAAAAACGTTCACTATGTTGTTGTAAAAAATCATGACTTTGCGAAAAATCAGCAGTGTATTGCTCCTGGGTGAACCAATCTTGCTTATGCACAATGGCTCCGACCGGAAGCAAATTCAGAGCCTTTACCCAACGCTGATGGAGATGATCCATTTGTTGTTCACCTAAAGTAAATATCTCAGGCAATTGCAATCGATACCCGATCGTTATATCAGACATCTTAGATACAATCACATCCTGCTCAATAGTATAGATGGGTAATATGTCTTGTAATGGCTTCATGAAAAATAAAACCCTTTGATTCGTTTAGGAATAGCACTACTGCAATTTTTTTTCATCCATCCATTCTCCCCATATTTTTTGGAAAGACGAATGAAGTGGATACAACTCAAGACTCCGCCTGTCAGAATAAAGAATACACAAAACCAAAGGGGAACTCGAATGATATAAAGGATGGCAAAGAATAACAACTGCAGTACAAGTGCAGCAGCCAGCCACCAAATAAATCTCCCGACCAGCCCCTTAAAAACCACCGGCTGCTCCAAGCCTTTGTATATTTTGTAGGAATAAATCATACAAGTTGATATTGATGCAATAGGTATTTACTGATTCTCTGAACCACTTGCTGATCCAGATGAGGATATTCCATTCCTTCGATCAATGGAACCTGATCAAATAGATCCTTACAAAGTGCAACCATAGCAGTAAGTTCATAATGAAGCGATCCCGTCAAGCACAATTGTTCGTATTCATGGGTAAATCGCTCTTCGAAAAGATCTCGGATATAACGCAACCGATGAGGGCGCAGATCAGCGGTCAATAATTCCATACACTCCGCTTCCAATAAATGATAGGGTTTGGATTGGGTCAACACCATATCAACGACACTTAATTTATCCAATACCCATGCATGTAGTGCATCATCAGACAATAACTGCTGAAGCAATAAAGGATGATGATCACGGATATAATTCAGTAATAAATCCTGTAGTTTGTTTTTCATAGCTGTTTTCCTTTTCTTTTACGAGTAACCGTTTTAAGGGGTGGTAATCCTTTTTTGGCTCGATAACCAATGGGGTCCAATAAGCGAAGTGGTGGAAGATGAATCAACTTCAACTCTTCTCGCCTCGCTTGGAATTCCTCAGATGTGCCTTGAAATAAATTTTTTGTCTTTGGGTCAAAGCAAAAATGAATAGCATCATGTGAAATTTCTATATCATCCAGACTAAACTTGTTGGTGAAATCACGCACTTCTCTACATTCCCAAAGCCGCATATCGAGATAAAATAAAATTCCATCGATGGTTATTTCCACCAGCTTTCTGGCAGGCCAGTTTTCCCACATACATGTAAAGTTTAAATGCCAAAGAATGCTTTGATCATAGTAACAACAACGACCAAAAAAACGCAAGACCCAAACCAAGCTGCAGCGACTTTTCCGGTATCATGGTCGCCCGCATTCCATTTTTGATAGACTTTAATGGCACCAATCAATCCAAGTATTGCACCCACAGCATACATCAATTGTGTACCTGAACTGAAATAGCTTCGGACCTTTTGATTCGCATCTTGAATACCTGCGATGGCATCCTGTGCCTGTAGATCAGGTCGTACCAAAAACAAGAGTAGAATACTCAAGACTATAGGAATAGGTTTACATTTCATAAATCTGTTTTTAAAACATACCCATCCGAAACCGCTTTTGCAATTGGATCTCCTGCACGGATCGGACAGGCATGTTAGATCACGGCTTCCATAGTCTCACTAGTTCATCCGCTGCAAAGCCGGGCATATCCAATTCTTTCATTTTGGATTGGATAGCACTTTCAATCCTGATTTTGATGGATGCATCAGAATCAGAAGGGTTCTTCAATACTTGCTGTAAGGCAAAAAAAAGTTCATGTTGGGAGCTTTGATTTTTATAGGCTTGTTCAATCATTACTTCAATGGCTTTAATAAGGTCAGTATCGTTATAAGGGACAAAAGCTATCGGCTCTCCTTTGATCATCTGTTGCTGATTCCTTGTGGTACCTTTCTTTTGATACATGAGATAAAGAATACCGTAATACAAGAACATTAAAACAATGCACCCAATAAAAAACGAAACCCAACTAATGCCTGATAACATATCGACTATTGAAAATTACCAATATTGATACCCAAGCTCAATCCATAACTATGCTGCAGAGGCGAAACAGTGACCATACCAATCGGAACTAAGTAATGAACATCCAAACTAAAGGACTGATCAGCTACAAAGCCTTTATATCCGGTTCCCATAGTGATCATCTTTCGACCACCTGCTCGAATCGACTCCCATCCAAAACCTCCACGGATAAAAAATTGCTCTGAAAAAACATATTCAGATCCAAGCGAAAGCTGAATGGGCGCTGTTGGTAGAAATAGCATTCGCTTCATATCCAAACCAATCGTCCACAGATCAGAATTTTCAGATTGTACTTGGTAGGCACAGCCGATACCAATACTACTTATCTCATGCTTGGACACGGACAAATGATTGAGGACGATTCCCCATTGGAGCTGTTGTTGTGGATTGCTGAGTGAAGTAAACTGATAATAATGCAAATTCCCTGCAACTGTATTTGTAGTCGATGGAAAACCACGATCAAATTGTCGAGCGCTCAAAAAATGTAAACCAACACCGATACCTGCCTGATCACTCAACCTGATTCCAACACTACTGCCAACATTAAATTGATAATTCGGGTGTATGGATAAATCAGCCCCATTATTATCACGAAGGGTAATATTACCCAGATCCAAATAGTCAAGTGCAAACCCAATAGTCGCGGACGAACCCATGGTCTTCATATAATCTACCCGCATCAATTTTGTATCCGAAAAAAATGAACGCAACCAAGGTTGATACGAAACAGAAGCTTGGTGGAAATGGGGAGTAAAAACAGACTTCCCCAAATTACCATTCAATTGTTGATTACCCACGGAACTGGCAATACCGGTTCCTCCCATGGCAATTGCTCTGCTATGCGTGGGAATGGATACAATAGAATACCTGGGTGTAACAGGATTTTGAGCCTGGATCAACAATGGAAACAACACCCAACAAAGAAGCATTCTCATGGAACTTGAATTGAATAATGAAGTGTATCAGAATGTTGACCTAAATCATCCACCACATAAAAGCGTATAGACTGTTGCCCCGACTGATGAAAAATATAGAGCAACCGATCCGTACTACTCACAATATCTTGTTGATTGATGCGATAGTGATACGACAATAGTTTTCCATAAGGTTGTTCGCTGCCACCGGCATTGAAATAATAACGACTTCGGGTGGTATCCCTTAAATCCCGCATCCAGGTCAAATGAGCAGTAGGGCGAACTGCATTGGCCACTTGAAGTATCAATTTCTTGGTAACAGACCTTCCGATTTTATCGATCAGGTCGATCTCAATCGCATACACACCGGGAGTATCAACAGAGCAAAAAAGTGAATTCCATTCCGCTGCCACCAAAAAAGGCTGTTGCGTAAAAATTCGTTGACCGCGATAGTAAAATTGAACCCTACCACTGGTATCGTGCAACTCCAAATGCAACTGCTCTTTAGCAGGAATGGTTTGAAGCCAGATAATACCTTCGTTGTTCAAGTTGAGATAATCACGTTCACGCATCCGAAGCGTGTCACTTGCTAAATGAAGTTCAGGCCCTTTGGTTTGATCGCGCATAGTGACCTCCTTCTGCGTACAGCCTTTGATAATAAAGAATAGAATAAGAATAGAAGCGATGGTTTTCATTGTTTAAATATTTTATCACTGTGAAGAATACCGTTATAAATAGAGCTGATGATATAAGTTCTTTGACTGGGAAGTCTTTCTACTCCATCAAGCACCAGTAAATTTTCTCCTTGCTGTACGGTTCGATTCCAAGATTTCATCCACTGTCCACTCGCAGACCATAGATCGATTTTAATTTGCCCTGCTCTTTTCATCACTACCGAAACTTTTAATTGCTGACCAAATGGATTGGGAAAAACATTCCAATCTTTTAACCGCCCAATAAAAGATTGATTAGGCAATACACTTGATGGTCTATTACCCACCTTAACCGTTGTTTGAAATCGAGATATACAATTGCGTTCACTAATAGCGATCAATTCTATAGGGATGCTATCACCTGCGAGATAATAGTATTCTTGTATTTGGCGATGAATGGTTTCAACCTTTCTTCCATTACCAAGATCCCAACGATAAAGACTTGCGCCAGTTACCGCCGCTTTCAGTCCCAACAAGCCACCATATTCTATTTCATGTGAACTGAGTTCAATTCGACCTGCCGGATATGCAGTATCATCTGCACTAACAGTAAATGCTACACTGTCAGCACACCCTTCTTGCGATACCCAAACACGATACTGCCCGGCAGGAGAAAAAAATCATTCCCCTCCCCTAGGATGCGTCCGGTTGACGCATCCTGCCATTGAATATTTTCATAACCCGACCCTACAAGCAATCGTGTTTTACCATCGGTGCACACTTTCGCAATGCCTGTAATCACGGGTGTGATAACAGTACCGGTCGTAATCGTGATGGAATTGGATACAGTTGTTGTACAACCTTCTGCACTCACTGCACGAACGGTATATACCCCGGTAGTGGATACAGTAATAGATGCTGCTGTACTAACGGTGTACGGAGAACCATTTCGAAACCAATGGTAATTGATGCCACCTTGATGATTATTAATTTGAATCGTTGTACTGGCACCATTACACAAATGCGTGTTGGTAGTTTGAATCACTGGTGTGAGTGGCATCGAGTTCACCACCACCGTAGCAGTACCGGAAGCGATATTGGTACAAGCGGTGCTGCTCGCATCACGCACACTCACCAATCGATAGACATAATTTCCTGCAGTTGCTGTATTGACGGCAATGGTCGCTGTAGTACCGGAACTGGTAATGGTTTGAAAAGCACCGCCATTGATTTCATACGTAAAGACATAAGGCGCAGTTCCACCTGAACCGTTGAATGTGATGATAGGAGCAGTAGCACCTGAACAAACACTGGTTGATCCGGTGATGGTAGCGGTGGGTAGGGCATTGATTGAAACCGTTACATCTCCACTCGCAGCATTGACACATTGAGTAGCACTGCTTTCACGAACACTTAATAGCGTATAAGTAAATACACCGACAGAACTAGAAGGAACAGAAAGTGAAACAGAATTTCCACTCGTAGTGCTGATGCTTTGTACAGTGCCACCATTGATGCGATAACTAAATGTATAAGGGGCTATTCCACCGGATCCCGTAAAAGTCACACTGGATGTACCTCCATTTTGACAAAGGCTACCTCCTCCGCTGATACTGGCAGTGGGTAATGGATTGACCGTAACAGTGGTGGCAGCACTGGTTGCTTGACAGCCATTCGCATCAGTCGTCGTAACATAATACACCCCACTACTACCAACAGAGATAGCAGCACTAGTCGCACCTGTATTCCAGAGATAACTATTGGCAGCACTACTACTAAGCGTGACAGATCCTCCCGAACAAAATTGTAAGGCGCCACTGGCACTGATGGTAGGTGTTGCAACCGTATAATAAGAAACGGTTACAGGTGCGGAAGTAGCAGGACATCCATCTTTGGTAACTGTAACCGTATAAGTACCAGGTCCAACCGTGATTGTTCTTGTACTGGCACCCGTTGACCAGAGGTACGTATCATAACCCGCACCTGCATCCAATGTTTTGGTATTACCTGGACAAACAAAAAAGGAAGAACCCGGTAAAGGTGTAGGACAGGTAACGGTATTAATGTTAACCACATTACTAATCGCACTACTGCCACAACCATTACTACTCACTGCATAGTATGAACCTGCAGTGCTCGTACTAATACTATTACCACTGGCACCAGTTGACCAACTGATATTGGATCCACTAGCGCTCAGTGTAATGGACTCCCCATTACAAAGGGTTTGATTACCGGAAGGTGTAACACTGGGTGCAGGTGGAATCGCATCCGTGCTGACAAGGATCGTATTACTCGGTGAAGACTGTCCACAAGTATTTATTGCACGAGCTGTATAGGTGCCTGCAGAACTAACACTAATACTTGATCCTGTAGCTCCGGTTGACCATATATAAGATCCGGTAGAACCCGAAGCTACCAATACTGCCGATGCCCCATTACAAAGCGGCATGGTCGATCCGGTACTAATGGTAGGAGGATCAGGTAATTGCGCAGCGCTGGGATTAAAACTGGTTTCTACATAAGGTGCATCATTATCAATGATACCATAAGCACCGATGGTAACAAGATTGCCGATGGTATGTGGAATCGTAAATTCATGTACCACATTATTATTACCTGCACTACCATATTCAATATGACTACCTGATTGCACATGGAAACTGGAAGTATACCTTCCCATCAATCCATCCAAATTTTCATTTTTAATTTTAAAGCGAACCGTCACCTGTCCCGTCGCACATTGGTAGTCTTCACTCACCATTTCAATCGTGATTTGATTGGAACCCGGATTGGGTTGTGCATGTAAAACAGCAGGGATAATTAGACACAAGAGTATCCCCCATCGGTAAAACCGATGTAATAATGATAGTAAAAACATAGCGTTAGATTGAAGATTTACAAACCAAGTCGATAGGCTAGTTCTAAGCCTACAACAAATCGTGAACGACCTAGCTTTGGATTAAAAAGTATTTTTTGTTGTAAGAAACTGTTAAGTGTAAATGCTTCTGTCATAAACCACAAACCGGAAAGTTCACCGGTCAACCCAAAACTGGATCTTTCCTTTGCAGTCCAGTCTCGATACAACCACGGCTCTTGTTCACTTTGCCAATGGATCCCAATGGCACTCTTAAAACCAAATCGACCTTCTTCGTAAGATTGATTAGTCGCATAGCAATGCATGAGAAAATCTGCACCATAGGAGGAATAATTAAGTCCACTCCTATTACTACGTTCCATATATCCACCCAAACAGAGATGTAATCGTGAATTGGACCAATGTTCATAACGTAGCGAAAGAAAATCAGCAGGTGTAAAAGACTTACCAGCCCTGATGGAGACTTGTTGCGCATTGGCAGCAACATGCAAGAGATTCAGAACAATCAAAACAAACAGTTTCATGGTAGTTGAATTTGACAACTCAAAACTACCTACACTATAAGGGGACTAAGTTGACACTCGTCAACAGGAAATAAAATTTAAAATGATTTTGATCAAAAACTAAGAACCGCTGCGTATTCTATTTTCCAGTTCTTGTATTCTCGCCATCAACCCATCAAAATCCAGAGGATCTCCATAGATCATTTCCTCCAACAAGATAGTATAGTTTATGCTGCGAAAACAATATGAATGTGCAGCAAAACATCTTCATAAATGATTAATTAAATTTTTGTGCTTCAATGAATTATAAAAAAATTATAAATAGTTCACATGTAAATCGAGCTTGCATATAAAAAACTGATAAAAGAATGGATTACCATTTTCAAAAGACTATGAAAAATTGAAATTTCTAAAAAGTTGATTAAACGCATCGAGAATATGATTATTTGAAGTCATGTTTACGTTGTCGGTAATTAACAGAAATTAAGAAGCTTATGATAAACCTAAAGTGATTGATAAACCTTACTTGTTTATCGTATTTCATATAGGTTTATCATATTGATTATCAAATAATAAACTTTATCTAACAATAAAATAAATCGTTTATTGCTTTTATAGATTGTTAGGAAAACAGCTATTTTCCAAACATTATAAATTCCTAGACATTTATTTATACCATTTAGGGTATAAAATCAAATTGGATATGGAACATATCTATTCCGCTTACTTCTTAGTATCAAGTAGATACAGATCCTGCAATCTCCGCCCGAATTCATCATCTGAAGCAAGTTTGAGGAAATCATCCTGTAAACCTGACAAAGGCAAATGAATGTCCTTATCCAAAAGAACAACTTAAAATCTTTAATAACCCTTCCGATCCCTCAAATCGCAACCAGGGCCACAAATCGTCTCCACTTCCAAAGTCCCCAACTAATCGTTAACTTAGCCTCAGCCCTCACCCAGAGACCGAATAAGAAATACAGATAGTACATGTTGCTATCAAAGATGTTCTTATCGAACAAGTAAAGATCAACCCAAAAAAAGTTGATCTTTTTTCTCTTAGGAATCATCTCACCTCTTCACCACCTAAACATCTCTTCGTACCCTACCTCTTCCACCGACTCACCGTCGCCCGATCCACCCCCAGATAATCCGCAATCATATACTGCTTGATCCGTTTATGTTTCAACATCAACCAAACAGGTACAAAATTTGCTGTAATGGATTAAATCTATTTTTAAAAATTCAAAAGCAATTGTTTATGAAATATATTGTGATAACAGGGAAAAGAGATGAAGGTAAGTCTACAACCATTGATGCAGTATGTAAAAAACTAAACCCTGATAAAGTATTTAAACTGAAAGAGCGTCTATTCATTGAAATTCCTGTTCATACAATATTGTCCAATGGTACTTATCTCTTGGAAATCAATGGTCTGTATATATTAGTTGTGGCAGGCTCACCAACAGAACAAGAAATCAAAATCGATACCATCCTTGAAATTTGCGTGAATCATAACTATGTTATAATTGTGGCACTGGTTGCAAAAAGAACTTCCGAGAGGAGATTAGGATATAACACAATGGAAATCTTGGCAGAAAATGGAGAATTAATGGAAGAATTTTTCATTGAAAAAGTATTGGCTGAAAATTACAGGCTGAGCCGTGAATGGAATGGTAGAATTGATGAAATAACAGGATTGATTTCCAATGAACTAACTTCAGTTAAGCAAAATGCAATGCTCATTGAATAACTCATCAATTAAACCAAACAATTCATTTATGTCAGCAATTAAAACTGCCATCCTAAAAGAATTGACAGCGGGACAGGTACCTGATTCAAGGATAACGGTTCAGTTCTCTGAACTGCTTTCAAAACTGCAGCTATCTCCGGAACAACTGGACAAATCACTTAATGAATTGGAAAACAGCCGTTTCATTACTCAGTTTGTATTGGAAAAAAGTGATGCTTTTCATATCCTGCTTCACAAAAAAGCTTTTACAACACCTGTTGAATAACAAATGAATAAAACTGAAGCAAAAAAAAGACGATTATTTGACAGGTATGCTGCCAATCTGACTAATTACTTTATTGAATTCTATCCTCAAATAGGCGATATGACTAAAAGGTTATACTGCTGCCCGCTTTGTTTCGAAGCATTTGAAGATTTGAAAAAAAAAGATTCCGGTAACTTTCTGACTTTGGAGCACAACCCTCCAAAGACATTGGGTAATAATAAAGCAACCATTCTAACCTGCCATCGATGCAACAGCACTTATGGTGCACAACTTGATCAAAAAGCAAGGCAATTATTGTCAACTGAAGCCTTTCTGTATTCAACAGATGAAAGACCGATAGAATCAAAAGTCATTATTGATCAATATAAAATAGCATCCCTGATTCGAAAAAGTGGAAAAGACATAATCATTAAACCCATAGAAAAAAGCAATCCTCAGGCAATGCGTCATTTAAATAACAAGATTCAAAAGAATGTACCCATCAATATCAAGCCGAATCTTCAGGTACCAGATTGGACTGAATATAGCCTAGTTATGTTAAAAATAGCCTACCTGAAAGCCTTTGAACTATTTGGGTATTTCTTTGCAGACTTGGGCAATGGTGCAAATATCCGGGATGTATTGACTGGAAAAATGGCCTACCCATGTATCAACAATGGCGTGATTGACATCTTTTCGGATGAACAAAGGGTCGGCTTACAGATTGTACGTGAACCCGATGATCTAAGGGCAATCATACTTACACAGAAAATAAAATTTAATCATCTCGGAAATTCAGTGGAAAAAAATGTACCGGTTATCTTGCCCCTGCCTTCAGAAGAAGGATGGGAACTCCTGAAAAATTATAACAATTACAGGGACAAACAGGTTACTTTGAATTTAGAAAAAATCAGCACCCCTTCCCCTCCACTGGAGCACCCATGGCAATACTACGGATTGTTTTATGAGCAACCTGATTAACAAACAATCACCATGCGACCACATCACTTCGGATCCCAATGTGTATAAATACACCTTTTAAGATTTTATCATATGACATAACTTTATCCGATAACATTTCTCCTCTGTATGTCAATGCCTTATGAACTTTCATGGACTAGATTTCCTTGGGAGTATTTTCAGCAACTTATTTTACTGTTGGTCGAAAAAACATATGAAGGAATTCTATTCGATGAATATTTAAAACAGGGTAATAAACAGGATGGCATAGACCTCATCAGCAACAGATTGGTCAACGGCAGAACGATTACTGTGCAATGCAAAAGGGAAAAGAACCTTTCCGCGAAAGAGTTGGAAAAAATATTCAAAGAATTTAATTGTGGCAAGCATAAAAATGATTGTGGTCGGTTTATACTCGCTACAACAGCTGATCTCCAACAGAAAAAACAACAGGATCTGATAACTGACTGGAAAAGGAAAATGTACACGGATGATCAGATCGAGCTGGAAATATGGGATCATAATACCATTAACAACCTGCTGGCAAAATCCTGGACATACACTGAAAAATATTTTGGAGAAGAAGCAGCTGACAGACATTGCATCAAAGAGGTATTTAACCCTGATTTCCCGGTCTTACCTGCTGTGGAAGATTATATTCCACGAAAACTTTCCGACCTAACAGATGATGAAATGCACTGGTATGTCCCAGGCAAAAAACTACTGGAACTCAAAGAGCTTTTTACTGCTGAAACACTAGATGCAAGAAAAATTTGCATCCTCGGTAGCCCGTATTTTGGGAAAACAACTTACATCAAACAAACAGCCTTTCACTTACACAAAGCAGAAAAAAAATACTACCCCCTATTCCTGGAAGTAAAAAACCTCCCGGTACAACCCATTGAAGAATTACTAACGCAGCGTTTCCGCTATTGGAAGACACTACCTTTTCGAAGCCTGATCTTATTTATTGATGGACTTGATGAAGTACGAACTGATCGTTTTGGGGAATTTGTACGACACATCAAAACATTTTCCTCAAACTTCCATAACCTACACATTGTGCTCACCTGCAGGCGATTGTTTTTTGAAAAATACGCAGTGAAATCAATTCTCGATAATTTTCAATTTTACGAACTTTTTCGACTGGAGCATGAAGATGTAATAAACTACCTGGAAAATGCATTGGGGGAACGATTCAACGCCTTTATGACCATCGTTAACAAACACAACCTTTTCAACTCGCTTTATCATCCCTTTTACATTGAAAACCTGGTCCGGCAATTCAAGGAATCAGGCGACCTTCCAAAAACAAAGATCGAAGTCGTACAAAACTTTATCCGTAACACATATGAGAACACAAAGAAAAGACAGCTGGGAAACGGTGAGAACCTGGACGATGAATCAGTTCTGTATGAACAGGTGATAAAAAAGTTTGCACTAGCCTTGCAGGTATCAGGACTCAATGCGTTGACAAGAGAACAAATTCAAGGATTATTTGAGCCCAAAGAAAGAGAACTTTTACAACACAGTGCAATGGTGAACGCAAACAGCGATGGATGGAGTTTTACCAATGCGATGTTTCAGGAACATTTTGCAGCGTTTGCACTTACCTCTTGTGAGTTTAATACCATTGAACAAATCTCTTCTGTCGGCACACAGTTGCGCAAGATAAAAATGAAGTGGCTCCAGACCCTTGCGTCCCTGCTTTCTATGCTCAATGAATCTGACACACTCTTTAAACCATTATTAGAATATTTCAGATCGGACAACATAGAATTACTCTTCATGTTGGAACCTACCAAGTTCCAGCAGGATTTCCGCCTGAGAATCCTGGAGGAAGTGCTTTACAAAATAAAAACACAGCAGGTACGACCTACTGTTGCAAATGAGCACAGCATTGGCGAATGGATGGATGGAATTGATCAGGCAGTAGAAAATTTATTATCCAATATTAATGACGGTAAGAACACTTGGATAGTTAAATTATTCTGTTGTGAGGTACTAAGTGCTATGCACATCGATCAAAGATTCCATGAACAAATAAGGATATCAGTTTTTACCCAGGTGAGCAGAGCCGAAGATCCATATTATGCCGCTAAGCTGGTAAAACTACTGATCACTTCAAAAGCAGCTAATCCAGATATGGCAGACCGACTGGTGGGCGTGGACAACTTTATGGAAGAACACGAATACAGACAAAGGGTATATGAGCTTATTTTGGTAACGAAAACAGCCAATAAGCATTTTGATTATTTAGTTAAAGGCGTAAGTTATTTGCTGCAATATAATAGGCAAATAACTGTTGCTGGTTCGGAATACAGCCTTGAAGAAGCACTGATCAGCACAAACCATTACCCCCATATCTGCAGGCTTTTTGACATGATTGCAGACAGGGAGTGGATCGAAAAGTACAGGTACTCAAGCAGACGTGGCAAAGATTTTTTACATAGGTTACTGATCAAATGCGCTGATCTTTTCCCGTCCATGCCATGGATCATTTTCCCGGTGGTTAAGTATATGAAGATGCTGGGGAACCATCATTTGCGCGAAGCTCATGATGAGTTTGCAGATTTTTTTAATCGCACCGGCGCAGAGCACCTTGCGATACGTATTGTTTTATCTGATCTGCTCACAGATAAATACTGGCAGGTAGGAGCTCATATCCGGAAAGAAAGTTTCGATTACCTGCTTTTTGAAATGGAAGAGCACAATGCAGGAATAAAAGAAGTAAACAATGTAATGTTTGGCTTATTATTCAGAAAAGAGCCGGAAGAGTATGATCAATTTTGGCATTTATGCGATGCCATGCTTGAAGGAGGATTGTCCCGTGCACAAAGAGAAAATCCAAATGATACTTACCAAAAAGCAGAAGCGATCAAGAAATCTAACGATAAAATCTATATTCAGTCAAGGGAAAATTTCCGTAAAGGAATTGAAAATTACTTTGCAGTCTATGGTAAAAAATCCATTGACCCTGATGACCTTGATATCGAACCAACGGAAGACCTCAGAAGAAATAAATTCGACTCCCATTTCCTTTACAGTTACATCAGCCAATGCAAAAGGGGGTATGCAAAAAAAGTAACCCTTAAAACCTGTTTGAAAATAACGGAGGATCCCGGATGGTTTGAGCATTACCAGATTTGGTTTATCCTGCACAACAATCATGACTCCGATCCTGTTTACCTGCAAATCGCAAGATCATATTTTGATCGTTATATCAATACACTTGATTTTACGAATTGCTGGTGGGATACGCCTACAGGATGCGGGTACTTACAAAAACAGGAAAACATAGGAAGGTTATTAGAAAAATATGCCTTCGATGCACCTGCGGAAAGATTACTAGAACTGCTTTGGCTGGATCATGGTGGACTTAGTGGTTGGGCACACGAAAACACCAATCACCGTAAATCGATTGCGGAGATCATTGTAGAAAAACTGGGAGAAAGCAATATCGAAAAGGTGAAAGAAAAAGTGCTGGCTAATATGCGTCTCGGTATAAAATGCAGAGAAGTAATGGGCACTCATATAGCTTTGGCGAGTCGTTTTAAAATTACGCAGGCAAGAGATCTTATCTGGGAGCATATATTGAACGGAAAGGTTTCCCATTATGACATTTATGATTTGATTCAGGTTTACCTGGAATTGGGTGGAGATCCAAATAAAGTAGCCGATTATTTAATGGGCTGGGAAGATTATACTTCTTATACCTATTGGAAGCTCACAGAACAAATGATTGACACTTATCCGGAGATGATAAGAGCTTCTCTGCACAAAGCATTAGCATCCGTAACACTGAAAGAGGATGATAAACTTAATGCACATATTTACCTAGCCACTTTAAAGGAAATAGATTCATTCGCATACCTGGTAAATGAACTCAAAAATAAAAACAAAGCTCCCTATACCATCAACGGCAAATCTCATGTACAAAATGTAGATACTGCTGAAGCCTTGAAATTGATCGAACCGGTAGCTTATATGGTGATTGATCCGACAAATGACCATAAAAGAATACACGATTCTGCAAGAGGCATAATACTGGAATGGTTATACCGCTTTGCTGCAAAATCTGAGGCCGACATGTTGATGGTAGTAGACTTTATGTATAGTATGATGGAACAATTAAAAACAAACTTCCCGGATCATGCCAATCTATATCATTTTTATATCACCAAAGTGCTGGAAGATTTCAGGGCGTCAGATAAACCAGACACTTCCGTATCACGAATGAAGGCAGAACTGGCAAAGATTGGTTGGTAACAGCGGGATTCCTATAAAGCGATATATATCCGGTCAGACTTTTGAAAGCATTGGAATTCGTCCTATCAAAAAATATAATGACTTAATTGAGTCCATACCAACCAGAGCCAAACCGCAAACAGGATAATCGGCGGGCTAAAATGAAAATCCTATCCTCCTAATCCCGCCCTAACCTCAGGGAAAAACACCTTATCCCCATGTTTACGACACCTCTACACATTAAACAATTGCAGCAATTGATGTTTTAGAAAAAAAATAACGTACAATTAATCAAACATTTTTATTAATTTTGTCTATTTAATTAAACATTATGAAAAAGACCCAAATACTCCCTCCCAGGTCTGCTAAGGTTTTGGAAGAGTTGGGGGAGCGGATAAAGCTGGCCCGGTTGCGAAGAAAACTGGCTAGTGAGCAGGTGGCAGAACGCGCCGGAATCAGCCGAGCGACCCTTTGGCAGGTTGAGAAAGGATCTGCAACGCCATCAATCGGTACTTATTTCATGGTGCTATTTACTTTGGGCCTAGAAAAAGATTTTGAGAAACTTGCGCAGGATGATGAATTGGGTAGAAAATTGCAGGACGCAGCACTGATACCGAAGGAAAGAGCACCGAAAAGAAAACAATAACCAATGGCAGCGGAAAATAAAAACATATGGGTGTATGCAGATTGGGAAGGAACCAGAGGCCCTGTCTTAATGGGTAATCTGACCGCTGCTCATATCCGTGGCAGAGAGGTATTTTCTTTTGCCTATGATGAAACATGGTTACAATCTCAACATGCAGCAAGAATAGACCCCAACCTGCAGTTGTTCACTGGTAAACAATATGTAAACGACGACAAACCAAACTTCGGCATATTCCTGGACTCCGCTCCTGATCGATGGGGGCGAGTGCTAATGAAACGTAGATCAGCGATACTCGCAAGGATGCAAAACGAGAAACCACCTACCCTTTATGAATCAGACTATCTATTAGGCGTTTACGACACACACCGTATGGGCGCTTTGCGTTTTAAAACAACTCAGGATGGTCCATTTCTGGGGAATGAACAATCGATGGCTGCCCCCCCCTTTACATCGATCCGTGAATTGGAACAGGCAAGTTTACGACTTGAACAGAGTGATGATGCAGATGATAAAGATGCACTTAAATGGATCAACCTGCTATTAGCCCCGGGGGCTTCTCTCGGAGGAGCAAGACCAAAAGCCAGTGTATTAGATCCAGATGGCAATCTGCTGATTGCTAAATTCCCAAGCATCAATGATGAAAAAGATACTGGGGCCTGGGAACAAGTTGCAATGAGTATTGCGAGAAATTGCGGTATAAATACAACATCATTTTACGCGAGGCAATTCTCTGGCAAACAACATACCTTTTTTATCCAAAGATTTGACCGGCAACCAGGTGGAGGAAGGATTCATTTCGCTTCAGCAATGACATTACTCGGCTATAACGACGGAGTAGATTTTCATGATGGAGTTAGTTACCTCGAAATTGCTGAATATATATTCAGGAATGGCGCCCACCCAAAACAGGACTTGAGAGAACTATTCAGAAGAATCCTGTTTTCAATTTGTATTAAAAACACCGATGATCATTTGCGTAACCACGGGTTTCTGTTATCTGAAAGCGGCTGGCATCTGTCTCCCATTTATGATGTAAACCCGAATCCGGATGGAACAGGCCTCACTTTAAATATCTCGCAGGATGATAATTCACTTGACCTGGAACTAGCCCTCTCCATAGCACCCATATTGCGTATCGCCGGAAAAGATGCAGAACAGATTCTAACGGAAGTGTTAAACGCAGTTTCCAAATGGCATGAATTGGCTAGAAGAAAAGGAATTTCACGAAAAGAAATTGAAATGATGGAAACAGCATTTACAATGTCCAGATAATAGTCCAGGTGCATTAGACTATCTATAGAAGCTTAAATCATTTATTTGGAACATCCACGAGCTTACGCATCCTATAAAAGCGAGCACGGATGAATCAGGGGCCCTCTGCGACCTTAACGAAAATCTAAAGAATCCGCAAATACAGATGATTCATGGGATTTTATAGTATCTTCTTCATTACCAAATTTTGCTGCAAAAAATGGCAACGCTTGTATTAATTCCCCAAAAGCAGTCGTAACTTTAAAAGTATTGATTATTATTTTCACCACTATCACAAATGGACAAACAACATCTCTTAGAAACCTTAAAACACAATGAAGCAGATATAATAAGTGAGAATTTCGACTACAACTTGGAGATTACTTCACAGAATACGAAATTTCAAAAACTAGGGATTATACAGACGACTTTCCAAAGAGCAGTTAAACTTTCAGGTTTGAGTAATTTTGAATCGATTAGCATATCTGACTGCGATTTCCAAAACCAGCTGACACTTGAAAATTTCACTTTACAGAACGGGCAACAGCAGACAATTTTATTTGACAATTGCAATTTTAAGCGAATAAGAATTGATAAATGTATATCTAAAAGCCTAACCCTCATCTTTAATAACTGCACCATTAAATCACTATCCTGCAGTAGATCTGAACTGTACCAATTAGAAATCGATTCCGGAACCATTGAATTCGCCCAATTTAGCGACACTTACTTTTCAAAACTGTACATGAGCGACTTCTCAGCAGTAATGATAAGAATTGAAAAGCACAGATCAGACCAGATCATCATATCAAAAATCATCCCTCAAAATCCAGAAAAACTAAGCATCCTAATGTTGGGGATCACCGCAGGGACAATGGAGGTTTCAGAATGCGTGATAGATCATTATTTGACAATAATACCCAACAGTATTGAAGAGCTTTCAATCCTTAGCTCGAAGGGTGATGGGCATTGCTACATAGAGTGGGAAAAGCATAGTTTCATAAGAGAGTTAAATATGAACTATTTCGGATTGGGAGCAGGAACCCTCTTTTCAGGAATAAAAGCAGACCCTGATGACACCTTTCACATTAACGATTTTACAATATACATGGATCCTGGATATCAGGGAAACATTGAAATCAGTCAAATGAACATCAGGTCATTGGAGATTACAGGAACCAATACAAAATCAACCATCCAGATTTCAAAAACCAAAAGCAGTCAAATCAGCCTGAATACATTACTCAATAGTGGAGAACTTTACCTTTCCGATGTCCGGGCACTCTCTTTATCAGGGGAGACTACCACATTTCAGGTTGTTGATTCCAAACTTGGCAAAGCCCACTTTTTTAATGTCGACCTGAATTCCTTTGATCAATTTAATTACCATGATTCAGATCTGACAGAAATCGGCATCTCACATGTAAATTGGTTTAATGGCAAAACCCTTTCTATGTCACTGCTTGACAAAAAGCCAGTTACCCCTGAGGATCGCGAAGCACTACGAGACGGATACAAAAGGCAAAGAGATTTATTCCGCCAGTTAAAACTGGTGATGGAAAAAGCAGGTGACAAAGCCAACGCTCTTGAATTTTTCCAGTGGGAAATGTGGAACTATAAAAAAGTTGTGCAGATACGTGGTTCCTTTGCAAACAGGTTCATTTTATTAATCGGCCAGACCAACGATTTCGGAACAAATTGGGTAAAACCTTTGCTGATTCTATTGGTGGCAAGTTTTATCTGTTATATACCGATTGCCGCGATTATCGATAATACCATTTGTGTTTGTAATCCAACGCCTCTTTTAACAAAGCACTTGTACCTTTGGTTCAACCTGATGAACCCGACACATACGCTGGATAAATTCCTGCCGGAGACTTTGAAACAAAATACCTGGATTTACTTTTTCGATTTACTCGACCGGATAGTGGTATCACTTTTTATTTACCAGATAATCATTGCTTTTCGCAAATATTTCCGAAATTCTTAAACGTCATTACCGCAAAGAAAACGCTGGGCCATCTTACAGTTTCCTTAAGCAATCCAATTGACAAGGATGGCTCTACATTCAAATTTGTTGTTGACCCAAAATAAGACTGCTGTTAATGATTTGAAAGAATTGGAAAGCCTAATTGTTATCGTCCAAACAAAGCAAATCTTCGAATAAATAAATTGACTCGTAATTTCAAGATTACCCCCCTACCTCTTCCACCTACTCACAGTCGCCCGATCCACACCCAGATAATCCGCAATCATATACTGCTTGATCCGTTTATCTTTCAGCATCCACCCACAAAGTGTAGGAAGTTGAGCCAGTCTTGCTTTAGCTGATTCAGCCTGTAGCAGGTAATGCTGTTCTAATTGCGAAGATTGCAACTCTGTTATCTTACGCAAATGGGTATGAAACGCCGGATACCTTTCAGCGATCGCCTCCGCCTCTACCCTGCTGATTTTACGGATCACGGTTTCATCAAGTGCTACAATGGAAAGTCGAGAAGGAGCGAGTGCATGAAAGCTACTGGTCGCACAGGTGATTTCACCGGCGCGCAGAAAACAGATGATACGCTCCTGCCCTCCGGTTATATCATAACAGCATTTCACCAAACCTTTTTCAATAAAAGCCATCCAGTCGCACGGCTCCCCGGTTCTGAGCAACGGTATATTTTTCCTGAAACTAAATCGATGACATCGACCAACAAGGGCGGCACGGATCTCATCTGAAAGGGGATGCAGGGTAGCGAGGTATTGAAAAAACTCATCCATCAACAGTCTAATTTTCATGTGATGAAAAAAGGGACGGGTCAACAGAATACCCGTCCCACATAACCAACTTGTCTTATGGGGGGATTAAGACGATATGAAAATAAATTGATAACAACCTCAGTAAATGGCGGCTCTCGCAGAATCCTAGGCGGCATTTACGCAATCTCATCACACACCACTATCATCAAGGATCACCAGCTTATTCTTGATGGCATAAACAACGATTCCTGCACGGGTTCTGACACCCATTTTCTCTTTGATCTTGGCTTTATATCTTTCAACGGTTCGCTCACCTAAATGAAGTTCAGCAGCAATATCTTTCATAATCATGTCTTTAACGATCAGCGCAATGATTTTCTTTTCACTACTGTTAAAGAGTTCCGCATATTGGTGTGGCTTTCCGATATGGCTGGCTTGTATCATGCGCAGTATCCGCTGAGAAGTGGAATCGCAATAATGAGGAATACCATCAAAAGAAGATTCAAGTGCGGTAAAAATCACTTCCTTAGGCATGGATTTGTTCACATAGCTGAATGCACCTGCTTCCAGTGCATTTAAAATCAAATGATCGCTATCAAAATTCGTTAGCACGACACAAAGCATATCAGGAGCAAATACTTTGATCTGCTGGATCGCTTCAATTCCGTTCATCCCGGGCATACTAATATCGGTCAAGACCATGTCCGGCCGGTTCGCCCGAACACTATTCACCAGTTGCTGACCATTTCGTGCAGTATCAATGATCTCATACTGCGGATGATTGTCAAAGATGCGTAGCATCCCTTCAATAAATACTTCATGATCATCGGCTAGGATGATCTTTATTTTAGTGGTGGTTATCATGAATAACTTGTCGGTAAGGAATGGTGATAAAATAGCGGGTACCACTACCCTTACTGGATTCTACAAAAAGAGTAGCTTTCAACATTTCAAGCCTGGACTGAATATTTTTAAGCCCCGAACGATGCTTCAACAGCAAACAGCTTTCATAATCAAAGCCAATTCCATTGTCATGTATTTCTACAATAAAAGATGGGCTCTGTAAAGCAATACCGATCCGAATGAGCGAAGCTTGGGAATGTTTAATGGAATTGGTGATCATCTCTTGAAGTACACGAAACAAGATCATAGCTTTTTGCGGATCCATTTGATCTATATCAGCTGCTCCTGTATATTGTATTTGAATATGATTAACGAGTTGGATCCGTTCTACATAACTTTCAATAGCCGCATGGAGTCCTTCAGTTTTCAGCTCCCGTGGTAGCAGGTTCAGAGAAATATCTCGTAGCCGCTGAATAGAATCACCAATTCGTTGTGCCGACGACGCCAATAAAGGATCACTCCCTGCCTTCTCAGCCTGAGCAGCAATAGAAAACTGCAGACCCGTCAACAAAGAACCCAGATCATCATGAAGATCTTTTGCAATTCTAGCTTTATCCGCTTCAATCAAACATTCATCTTGAAACAGTTTTTCTCTTAACTGAATTCGTTTCTTATAGATATGATAGAATAAAGAAATCGCAAACACACTAAACAGAACAGCAATGACCGTTAGTGCTGCGAGGAAAGAATAGAATAAGTCGGTTTGTGTCGGTGACATAAAAAAGCTAGGGTGATCATTAGGTTAGTCAAAATATTCAGCCCATTATCTATGAACCATAAGCGAATAAAATAAGAGACATCCAAATGGGTGGTATATAGTAAAAAGGATTCTATAAATGCTCGGTAGCTATAATGAAACAAATAAGCCATACAGATAAGGATAGCCGTTTTAGTAACAGAAGTAGCACGATGTAAAATGGTAGAGATCAGTTGATCTATAGAAATACTTACTAGTAGTATATAACATACCAATCTTGAAATTGAATTACTCGTAAACAAAGAATGTACAATTAGGTTATCTACTACCCACACCAATATACCAGCAGTAATGATCCATAGATGAAAACGATTATAGCGATTAGATGGCCATTGCTTAAACAATAATCCAAACAAGATAAACTCGATCAGCAAGTACAGATTCCCGTTCACGATATTATGACCATAGAATCGAATGGTGAGATAGCTGATCAAGTCACTGAAAGCTCCTATGATGAGTAACACCACTAGAAATGAATATTGTTGAGAGATACTCTTCCACTTCCAGCATATTGCTGAAAGTGGAATAAGTACCGAAAAAGCTGTTAAGTGACAAAATGTAAAAGCAGTCATCATTAAGGTCTTAAAGGCGACTCCGGCGGACAGGTAGGAGGACACTTGTAGGAGTTTTCCAACAACAAGGGATCTTCCTCTTCACCGGAATTGTCTTGGTTATTTTTATTAGCTGGAGGTAACATATCGTATCCGTTTGCATCCGCTGCAACGAGTACGGCACATATTTCTCCATTTTCTTTTTTACCGTAATAAATACGGAACTTCTCTGCACCTTCCACGGCAAGCATGGCAAGCACAGATGATTTTTCAAAAGTCTCACAGATTGGCATTTCTGAAGGTCGATCTGCCTGAAAAGCTGAAGTCAGCTGAATCGCTTCATTGAGCGAAATGGAATGTTGAATCGAGATGTTTGACATAGTATTTAATTTAGATAACAATACTATGTGCAGAAGATTTCAAGACTATGACGGCATTAACAGTATTAATGGCGGCTTTCCCGCATTGTAACTTTTGATCCCGGGAACTTGATCAATCCTTTTACCAATAGGCCATGGAGAATTCTATAATAAGTATCCTTGGATACAGGCATAAAATTCTGCAGGGTATTGAGTTCCAACAGAGTTATTTGCCCTTTTTCCTCGTGAATTATGAAGGTATCGTGATGCATGATCTGAAATATCAGCAAAGATAAATCATTTATTCTAAATGGTCGATTTACAATACCACTTATTATGATTTATGGATGTTGTTTTACTATATGATTTCAGAACAAGATGTGATAAAACTCAAAACAGCAATCGTGCTAACTGATTTGCTAAAGGAGGCACAAATTGTTGGAAACAAAAATGCTCGATTCACTGATAAAAAGATTCAAACTGTAAATTCATTTGGCAAGCTTTCGGCTGAAACTGGAATTACCAAATCAAACTTAATTTCGATGTTTTCTGGGAAAACTGGGACTAAGATGACTAGTTTGATAATTGTTTTATCTGCCTTTAACAAGAATATTTTAGATTTTGCTAAGCGCTATGAAAAAATCTCTTATTCAGACATTCAAAAATTCAAAGAACTCAACAACAACGGAGAGTTACTCCGGAAAAAAACTAAAGGAAGAACAATAAAATAAATATTTGATTATTGTAGTCAGTTCAACACACTTCTAACTGATGAAAATTAATAGTTCAATAAGATCTCTCTTCTTAATTACATTTTATTTTTAAAGGCTGTTTAAGGGAATTAAATAAATCCCAAAGACTAAAAGAACTGACCGCTAGCGCATAGGTTTAAAAGCTATTTATTTAAATAACATCAAATGGTATAAACCAACGTTTTAGAATAAATGCAAGGTTATTTAAATTATAAAGAGCTAGGCGAATAACACCTAGCCTTCCTTTCTCATAATAAATGATTGAGATTTTACTTTTGCTTATTATTACTTTTAAAGTTTTCTGGAATCATAATCTTCGCATCATCTTTTATAGGAAGTGTTATTTTATCATTTGCAATGAAGTATTCAATATTAGATCTCGTAACCTCTTTTGAGCCAGTTACGGCCTGTAATTTTCCCTCTTTATTAATCCATACATAATGAGGCACAACAGTTACCTTTTCAGACTTAAAATAATCCCATATACTAGCTGAATTTTGATATGTCTCTGCCAAGATCACTGGAATATCAATATTCTTATGATGTGTTAAAGAGACTTTATTAATTATCTCTTTAATCTTTTCATTTGTATGGTTAGAATATTTTATGTTAACTAGTAAAATTTGAAGATTACGGGCATATTCTTTTTGTATCGAGTCTAAATAAGGGAATTTTTTTATACATGAACTACAGGTAATACTCCAAAATGCTAAGATTAAACTCTTTCCTTTAAAATTTGAAATTCTATTAGGTTGAGAACTTCCAAGTATATCCAAAGCAAAATCCGGAATACCTTCCCCGATTTTACGTTCACCAAATGGTGTTTTATACCCTTGTCCGTAAACTTGAGAAAATATTGTGAGTAAGAAAATACATAGGAGAAATAATTCTTTACGCTTCATATCTTAATTATTTATACTTATGGATTTTGAGGAATACCCGTCATTAAAATAGTACGATTGTCAATTTGCAAAGCATAGGCATTTGAATTGGGTAGCAGCTGATAAATCTGATTATTAATCTTGCGGTATAATGTTGTCTTCCAACGCTCCTCCTTATTTAGTCGACGAAGATCTGTCCACCGCAGATTTCTAAATAGTAATTCTTTTCTCCGTTCCTGTAAAATAATTTGCAATGCACCATCTATAGAAGAGGCAGTCTGATCTACGTATAATGAAACCCCATTAATTTTCCTCCATCGATTTTTTAATAAATAATTCAAATCTTTCATGGCTCCTACGAGGTCTCCTTTCCGAGCATTACATTCTGCCCTGGTTAAATAGATTTCATCAGTAGCTATTCCGGTAAATAATGCTCCCGTATTCTGACCGTTATAATACCCTTTAAATGCCATGCTTCCATCTGTATTCGATCTAAAGAAAATACTTCGCCTTAAATCATTCATATGATAACTGCGAAATAATATTGTATCAATTTTCGCACGAGAAACACCTAATGCCGAGGGTGGATTTGTCATCGCATCATAAATAACTTCATCATTAAATTGTTGAAATGGTATTGCCGCAGATGTATTAAGGGTATTATAGTCTATTAGGCTATTATATATACTAAGAGATGAATCCGCATATAATTTAGCTTTTTCAAATTCTTGCATCGTTAAGAATGTCCTTGATAAGGCTGCAAACGCTGCTGCTTTGCTTGGGAGATGTTTACTACTGGGTAAATCTTCTAACAATGATGCGGCTAAGGTAAAATCTTGTACTATCAAATCATAACATACTTTTATAGAAGACCTAGATATTACCTCATTAATATTTGTTGAAACTTTTAAAGGTATTCCTAAATCTTTAGATGCAGTTTCTTTATCATAAGTCTGACAATACAACTGTGCCAGTGTATAATGATGAATAGCTCTAAGAAAATAAGCAGATCCTTTAATCCTTTTTACAAGATCAACATCATTTGTTTTTGATTCCATTTTAGGCAATAACTCTAAAATGAGATTAGGATAATATAAAGCTGAATATGGAAGGAACCATTCACCTCCATTTACATTATCGTATTTCTGCCACAAATAATAATTACGATTTGCTTCAGAAGCTCCGGCCCATAATGCATCTGTCAAATAATAATTATCAGCACTAACCTCAGCAGCTGATGGATAACGGGAATTTAGGTTAAAATAATTATTGAGCATTAATTCTAGATCTTTTAAACTAGTAGGTGTAGCTACATTCCTGTTAGGAATTTCATCTAAAAATTTCTTGCAAGAACTCTCAGAGACAACTATCACAATAAAGAGTGATAATTTAAACAAAAGCGACTTTTTCATATAATATTTTTATTTTATTAGTATTTTATTTACTCAAAAGCTCATTCTAACTCCTGAAGAAATTCTAATAGGAGAGCGCACCCCATATATCACTTCAGGATCAATCCCAAGTTTATTTGCTCGCCATATAAAAAGATTCAACCTATTGATTAAAAAATATACCTGAGTACTCTTTAGCCAGCTTTTAGAAGAAATAGAATTAATCTTTTTAAAATCATATCCAAAATAAATCTCATCAATTTTAATAAAATCAGCCTTTTCAGTATTAATTGATGCCCTTTCATAGAATGCGTCTCTATTTGAAATGGCCGGATAAATTAATGCTGGAACATTTGTGTTCTTTTCATCTCCAGGTACTCGCCACCTCTGATCAAAATCGCTATATCCCTTATTGTTTTGAAAAAGTGAATTATAGACTGTAGTGGGTTTCCTAAAATAATGACCTAGCTTATACACCATATTTAAAGCGAGTGAAAAGCCTTTGAACTCGATGGTATTTCGAAAATTACCGAAAACTTGAGGCAGTGCACTACCATGGACTACCTGTTCACTTAATGGCTGATTTCGTAACATATTATAATCCTTACTAAGAGTTCCATTTAAATACCCGAGTGGATCTCCTGTTTGGGGATCTAAACCACCCCAACGATTACTAAATATGGTAAATGGATTATAACCTATAGTGGGGTAAACATAAGAGCCATCATGCGTTAAACCGTTAGTCCCCGGAGGATTTAAATTTTCTGTTACTTTATAACTGACGGTACTAAATAATAATGTTGACCTCCATTTAAATGACTTTGAATTAAAATTTAAAGAATTTAATACAATATCAATACCATTACCAACCATTGATGCTGAATTTATTCTTTGGCTTAAAAATCCTGTTGTGGGGTCTAATTCTGCTGAATTAATTAAATCAATTGAATGCTTTTTATAGTACTCAATAGATCCTCCAATGAAACTATTTGAAAATTGAAAATCAGCTCCAATATTCCACATTTTGACCCTTTCCCATCGTAAATTTGGATTAGCAGGTGATGCAACTCTAGCACCTGGAAGATTAATTAACGTTTGCGTAGATATACTCAAACTTGGCAATGCTGATGAAGTTGGGTCTAAATTGCCGCTAAATCCATAACTAGATCTAAGTGATAATTCGTTTAACCATTTTACGCCCCAAAATTTTTCCTTACTTAATTTCCATAGGCCTCCTACGGACCATAATGGGACACCCTTTTTATTTGTCTCTACACCAAAAAGATTGGATGCATCTTTTCTTATACTTGCTGTAATCGAATATTTTGAATTATATGTATAAGCAACATTCCCAAATAAGGCCGTAAATCGATTAACTGTTTTTGAAAATAGATTGCCATTCGCAATACGAGAGTTACCTCTAACAGCTCCAAAAGTTGGAAAGGCTGTAACATAATCTACATTTGTATATGTATAAGTACTTCGATCAAATCCAAATACTTGAACTCTATCCAATTCTGTTAAACTTGACCTAACCTCTCCACCAGACAAAGCACTAATTCGGTGCTTCCCCCATACATGGTTAATATTTATCTGTCCACGGATTGAGTGAGACTCTCTAAATTGATTAGTAGAATTTAGAATACCATTCTTTGGCACTGGGTAACTTATTAGACCCGTTGGAGATATTTGGGTGTAAACATTTATTAAATCTCTTGTATAAAATGTTTCAAGATTTCTATACTGTTCATTCTTTTGCGTAGAATACTGGTATTGATATTTTAAGTCAAGATTGATCCATTTCAATATTTGATAATCAGTTCCAAGGTTTATAAGTAAATCGCGAGAATTTGTACGATTATCATTATTTGCCAATTCCTGTAGCGGTCTGAATTTCCAATCTAATAATCGTCCACCCCCTGCAGTATCAGTAAATAAACCACGATAACGAATATCTACAGCTAACGGATTGCCATTGTCATCCGCCAGACGTTCATAAGGAGAAATTAAACTATATGCACCATCGCCAAAGCCTCCCGGGCTATTTGATTGATTTTGACTACTTGTAAAAATTGAACCTAAGTGCAGTTTCCACCTTTTTGTCAATTGAATGCTATTATCAGTTCGAAGTGTAATTCGATTATTTTCATTTCCAATTAACTCACTAGACTGCTTATCATAGCCACCGGAAAATAAATAATTAACATTGTTAGTTGATCCAGTTAGGCTTAAACTATATTGTTGATTGATTGAAGATCTGTAAAGATATTTTTCCATTTCATCCCTTAAATCAAATGCTCTTAGCTTGTCTATTTCTATATCCGCCTGAATTGGGGTAAGCTGACCATTTCTGCGCTTAAATAATATTTCAACTGCTGGAGATATTGCAGGCCGATTATTTGCAGTTGGTCTATTATCATAATAGCCTCTTTCAAAAAGAAATCTTTCTAACTCTAATGTGCTATTTACTGAAAGTACATTAGCAGAATGTAAGTCAGTCTTAGGCCCAAAAGTTGTATTCAAATTAAAATTTACTTGTAAGGGCTTATTTTTTGTTGCCTTTTTTGTAGTAATAACTATTACACCATTTCCAGCCCTTGCTCCCCAAATAGAAGTTGCAGCAGCGTCTTTAAGTAAAGTAACAGATTCAATATCATTTGGATTAATATTTTCAATACTACCATTATAAGGAAAATTATCTAATACAATTAATGGAGCTTCCGCAGCCGCTGTCAAAGTACTTAATCCCCTAACTTCAATCCTTGGCTCATTTGGTCTCCTTCGGTCAATTAATAGACTGTTTGTCAATCCTTCAATTCTTTCAATGATATTTGCAGAAGTCCGTTGCTTAATTAATTCATCTGAAACTTTATAAAATGATCCAGTGACTCTTTCTTTTGGAATATCCTGATAACCTGTGCTAACTGTAATTTCTTCTATTTCATCTATTTTTATTTTTACAATAATTTTATTCAATTCAGCATTCCCACTTACTTTAACTTCAAGAGTCTCAATATTTAAGCCCGCAATAATTAGTACACAACCAGTATCAAGTTTATTTAGTTCGAAATATCCATTTGTATTAGTACTTGTTCCTAAACTAATATTTCCTTTTACACGAATACTAGCACCAATGACAGGCTCTCCCTTCTCATTAATCACCCTTCCCTTAACATCCATTAAGGTATCCTTTTGTTGAAAGGGAGAAACCAAATTTGACTTATTATTTAGAGGCCATTGCGCTTTCGCTGATTTTTCTTTTACTGTGATAATCTTTCCTACTAATTCAAAATCTAGATCCTGATTCTGAAAAATAACATCCAATGCAGTTACTAAAGTCGCATTCGTAAGAAAAATAGTAACTGGTTTACCTTTTGACCGTACAATTTCTTTTTGATACACAAGGTCATAACCACTTTGATTTTTAATGGTTTGTAATACTTTTTCTAGTGAAGCATTCTTCTCCCGAAGCGATACTTGGGCATAAGTTTCTGCCATAGATTGTATGGCAAAAAGAAAAATAAAAAAGGCTGTCAATTTCATACGCAACAGCGTTTTAGTGATAGGGTACGGCATTAATTTGCCGAAAGCAGCAAAATGCATAGCTTTGGTTTGTGGGTTAACAAATATGTCTTTACGGGCATTATTAAAAGTGAACCTACATCCCCGCTTCGGTTACGACCCGGAGCGGTTTTGTTTTATTTAGGTTGCACGATTAGCTTTTTATTAGCAGCATCTATACTGCAATTCAATCCGTTTAGCTCTAGCACTTTTACCAATTCATTTAAGGTAGCGGAGCGAGAAACTTCAAAATAGAAACTTTGATTTCCTAAATTCCCCTTAATCTCAATTTCTACATCGTACCATCTTCCAATGGCTCTCAGGATTCCATCGATTGCGACATCGTGGTAGACCATTCGTCCATTTTTCCAGGCTAATACTTGATCTAAATCAGCATCAGTTAATTTACCGGATTGATGCTGTTGACCTGGACGCAAAATCAATTGACCAATTTTTACCTTACCTTCTGCTAATGTTGTTCTTACAGCACCCTCATCCGCATAGGCATTGATATTAAAATGAGTTCCCAAAACTTCAATCTGATCGGTAACTGTTTTTACGATAAATGGCTGTTGAGCATTTTTTGCAACTTCAAAATATGCCTCACCCATTAACTCAACCGTTCTAGCTGATCCTGTGAAGGCGGTTGGATAACGCAGTTGTGAAGCAGAATTGATCCATACATGTGTTCCATCAGGAAGGATTACCTGAAACTGCCCCCCTCTTGGTGTTTTTAATGTATTAAAGGCAACCACATTGCCTTCATGATAAGTTGCAACTCCATCCTGAATATGAACATTTCCAATTTTCATATTTCCCTTACCATCTAAAACCATTTCTTGACCTTCACCGGTAATAAGAATTGCCTTATTAGTTCCTGGGGTTATGATAGAATTTTGAACAAGGTCTTGCTGAACCTTCTGCTTTTGTGGAATAAGCCAAATTCCGCTTACTACCATCAATGCGATAATGCAAGCTGCAGCTACATATCTCCACCATATTTTTCGAACAATTGTCTGCTTTTGAAGTGATAAGATCGCGTCTAGAATTTCTTTAGCACTTTCTTCATTTAAGTCTACTAAATCACCTGAGTCAAGCTCCACCTGATCAACCAAATCCCGCAACTGTTCTGTATGATTGTCATCATTCACGAGTGAATAGAATTCAACCTTCTCCTCTGGAGTAAGCGATTGGGTTAAATACCCCTTAAACAGTTGTTCCAATCTAGATGACGCCATATGACAAATGACTTCAATGAATGAAAAAATGAGTAGTTAACAGAAAAAAAATATAGGAATTGCCTAAAACACCCTATGAATAAAGGATAAGTAACAATACTGCAAGGTCACTTTGATTGGTCAAAAATGCACGAACCGACCTAGCTGCCAGTTTTAAATGGACGCCTACAGTCGCTGGACTAATGTCCAACAATTCAGCGATCTGATCTCTTTTCATCCCTTCCAAAAAGGACAATTCAAATACTCTTTGCTGCTGGGGGGTTAATCTTGACATGGCATTTTGCAAGAGCTGATCTGTATTTTGCCCATTACTATTGGGGGATAACCATTCAGAAGGTTGCCAATTAAAATATTCTTTTTTGCCTTGTGCATCCTTAGCCAACCTTTTCAGTTCTGTAAGACATCTGTTTTTAGTAACGGTGCGCATCCATGCATCGATATCCTGTACTTCAGGTAGTTTTTCACGGTATTTCCAAACACGCACAAAAACATCTTGTACAATTTCCTCTCCTAGAGTTTCATTATGTGTAAACTTAAGTGCGATGCTATATACATATGACTTGTAATGATAGAAAAATTGCTCAAATGCAAGGTGTTCACCGGCAGCAACCTGATGGATCAGGTCCAATGATATGGAAGAATGCACTTGATACATAAGGTTAAACAAAAGACTGTTCGCAAACTAAAAAAGCTGCACATGTCCAGCCGCCAAATTAGGGAAATCATATTAATTGATGAAAGTTACTTAATGTAATGATTTAAAATGGCGTATGTATATATGCCATAAAATAGCGGGGTATGAATATACCCCGCTTGGCACGAGAGACTGCCATTGGCTGAGAATTGAATTCACATGCACCTGTTGCCTGCCCAAGACCAACACAACTGTTATTGTCGCTTTGCCAGGTGCATGTTTGATTCAAGCAAATCGCTATGACATGTAATAAAAACCGGGTAAGTAAAAACAAACCCGGTGGTGCATTCTCCAAAAAATACACATGAGAAAACTTGTCGGTTATTCATTTTCGATATATCAAAGGGTTAATCATAGGAAAATGCTGCACCAACTCATACAGAATCATTTTTTATTCATTTGTCTACTTTAGCTCAATGGAGAATTTCTCCTTTGTTGGAGACATACACATTCCATCAGTACACAACATATACGAAACAGAACCTGTGATATTTGTTTTTACCTTTTGCTTGGTGTTCAATTTTATCAATTGAGTGTACTCTACACTATCCTCAAAATATTCAACAGTCAAATCGAAGATTTCTTCATAGTATTTAATCTTTTTACCCTTCTCCTCCACAGCGCCTTCTAGCTTGATTAATGGGTTACTATTAAATACCAACCGGGTTGGATGTGGGCCATCATCAGGACTTGTTTGCGAATATATATGCCAGGAATCAGGTATTTGTACTTTAATTGTAACCAGATAAAGATCACCCTTAACTAATTTGGAGTTATATTTAAACTGTACTTTTTGAGCAAAACCACTGTTATAATTGAGTATCGATACCAGAAGCGAAATAAATACAATAATGAATTGTCTTTTCATATAGCATGAGATAGATTTTATTGATAGGTAAATACTAAGACTTAATAAATGAACTATTAGGGTAGTTCTATTAATAATATTTTCTTACCTGGGTATAGAACAAATCGTTAGGTCTATACAATCATATTTGATAAATCAATTTCCCAAGCGTTTTATTTTCACCTTCATTACTGTTGACTATAATAATTTCTAATTATCAAAAATGGCATAAAAAAACGCTTAATTAGTTATTAGATTTGATATTTAATTTGGTACGACTATAAAAAACATTTATGGATAATTTGATAGAAGCCCTTGTATTAGAGCCAGCCAAAGAATTTACAAAACATTTAAGTGAACCATTTAATGAAAAAATCATTTTCTCTGGAAAATTCGGGAAGGGTAAAACGACTTTTTTATTGCATTTCTTTGAAAACCAAACCAAGTACCTTGGTGGTGAACACTATTATGCTTACTTTATTGATCCCGTCAATTATACAGTGGCTTCAAATGAAGATATTTTCAAGTACTTAAAATATGATATCCTGTTAGCTCTATTGGAAAATGGTAAAAAAGCTGATGACATTGAGTTTTCCAATTTTGAAATCGCGACCAATTTTATTGCAGAAAATCCCAGTGAAGTAATAAAAGCGTTGCTCAGGTATATACCACAAGTAGGAAAACAACTGGAAGCACTGGTCAATCACTTGGAACCATTGTTTTATAAAATGAAGGAATTTAAGAAGCAAAGGGAAGGCGCTACCGAATCTAATAGAGCTTTTGCTTTTTTGAAATCAATTGAAAATAACAATTATTCCATTTATGAAAACGACATCATTACTCAGCTAATTCGTGAATTGCTGAAAAGCACTGTAGAAAGAGGAGAAGGAGAAGTTGAAAAACCAGAAAAGCAAAACGTACTCGTGATTGATAATCTGGACAGAATAGATCCCGAACATATCTTCAGGATCCTGAATATCTTTTCCGCACATATAGATTATCGTATTGATCGGATGCAAACCAATAAGTTTGGTTTCGACAAGGTGATCATAGTATGTGACATTAAAAATATAAGGAACATCTTTCACAAGAAATATGGATCAGGTGTAGATTTTAGCGGATATATAGACAAGTTTTATTCCATCGATATCTTTCATTTTCAAAATTATACTCAGATTGCAAAGACGGTACATTCAATATTGAACAGGCTTCAGATAGGCTATTCTAGGAATCAAACAGGAAAATTGAGTGAAGTTGTTTTGGATCACGGTATTTTCAATATTGTTACTGTCCTTGTAAATGCCAACCTGCTGGGACTGAGGGAAGTTTTTAACTTTTGTAAAGCTCCATTTATTATAGACAAAAATGTAATTAATGTTGGTGATGATATCGGAGAGACCCGCGAAAGCATTCCACTGTGGAATACGCCAATTTTAGAAATGGCTATATTGTCAAAAATGTTAGGTGGTGCACAGGAATTACTAAAAGCAATGATGTTCCTACAGACAGAGGATATTTATATCTACAATTACAGTTGGCATGCCAATCTGATGATCTTTTTTGACCTGAGATACATTCATAAATTCAGGTCTCTTGAACAAATGACTTATAAATTACCATTACAAAATGTACTGGTTTCGATTCAGATGGATAGAACCAAACCGAGTAAAATTGATCTGATAAACGCCGACATTGCTTCCGCTTCACCTGTTTATTACCAACCAACAATCCATGATTTCTATTTTGCTTATCTCAAAGTTTTAAGAGATCTACATAAAAGAAAATACCTTGAATAAAAATCTGTCGAACATTATAATAGAAAATGAAGTATATCTAAATATAAAAAAGAGAACATCTTTTTATAATTCAACACCATACTTAAAATTTCTATCATTCTAAATTTATAAAGGTAACAACCAGATTGAGGAATGTAGTAATTACTTATGCTATTTCTCTAGTTCCAAAATCGTTAATCGCAAGCCTTCACCTGCTTCAATAAATACAATTTAAATACCACATAAACGATACTATTACTATCAACAAAATTAGACTACAGTCATTAAAACTGATAAAGAGCTTAGTAAGTGCTTGTGTACAATCAACAATAAATACATATTTTTATAAAAGTCAATACTGAATAGATATGTACATATAATAATGACTTTTTTAAAAAATTTTATTGCCGATTCAATGCAACATCCTGAAATGGATCCCCGATGGGGATTCGACGAGAAGATATTTGATTATCAAAGTTTCAGACAAAAGATCAATTTAGATTTTTTCCTTAAAAAAAATGTACCAGATGAAATAAAAGGGTACTGGAATGTCATCAAAAGTTTGGTAGAATTAAGTTATTACCAATATGAATTTATAGACCTAGCCGTTCATAAAGCATTCATTTCACTGGAATTGGCCATGAAACTTCGCTATAGGGAAATAAAGAATGATGGATGGGAATATAACCAGACTATGAATCCATTAATTAAATGGTTTTATAAGAGGGGGTATTTCGAAACAGACCATATTGATTATATAGATAAAATTATATCAATAAGAAATCATTATAGCCACCCGAAAACACATTCATTTGGGGGACCATTTACAGCACACAACTTATATTCTCCATTACATCTAATCAATGACCTTTATGAAGATCTGAATCTAAGAAAAGAAAGAAATAGAATGAATAAGGATTTACAAGTAGTGTTTGATAGCATCAATCGGTATGGCGGGCAAGTCAATCTACCAGATGGGAATACTCAAATAATATACCTTATCTCTACGTCATTTATTAATAATAAAAACACTCCTACAATTACGCATCTGAATTATCATGTACAATTTAATATCCCTTCGCATCAAAAAGGTGATAGCTGCCTTATTTACTCAGCTAAATTATTGGACTGTTTTGATGTCAATATGTCAGAGACTTCTGTTATTGGAAAACTCGATAACGAGGGAAGTACGGTTAAAATAAGTCTAATATCTGATTCAACTTTGCAAAAAGAATTTAACCTTTGGAAGACGAAATACAATGAGTTTGCAAGTGCAACTATGCATAATCACGCAGTTTCATCACCTTTGTATAGCAGGGGATTTAACCTCATTTCCGAATTTTACAAACAGGATGATTAATCGTTTTTATCTGGTATAAACCCCCAATCAAACAGCAATTTTGCCACATCTGTACCCTCAGGACCATCAATATTTGTTAATCGACTCTTGATGATGAAACGAGTTGGTTCAAAATATCTTTCCCCAAACGGACCAATATTTGAAGGCGACAACAGCAAATAATAAAGTTTTTCTGCCCTGGAATTAAAAAAGAATCTGTATTCTTTTAACTCATTAAGATGTACTGGTAACTACTTTCATTATTTTTATTTGCTTGTGCAGTGGCTCTTGCAATCATTTCAAGTTGACCATCATCAAGGTCTTTTAGAAAAGCCATAGAATCTGGAGAATGATCAGCTTCATTCTGCAGTTTTACATCTTTCATAATATTGTCTATTGACAATTTATAATGCGTAATTTCCATTTGCACTTCGATGAATTCCTTTTTAGCAATCAGATCATCCCTGTTCAATCTATCGTTGTATCCAAGCATTTTTCTAGAAATATCAATTAGTTCGATGGTAGTGTATAAAGCATTATAATGAGATCCAACAAACTGAATCTAAACGATGAATTTGTTCAAGATCTTAAATATACAAATCAGAAATTTGGAAATATTAATACAATATTCTAAATTTAATACCCCCATGTTCGCAGAGACCATATGGAATACTTGAATACTGCGAATAAAATCCTTATCCTAACATCTTAGAATAATTAGCTATAAAAATAGTGTAATCCCTCATAGACAGATAAATGATATATGAAAATAAACAATGAACAAATTGTTTCTATCAAAGAACTCAATGAAATACTGACTAAGGAAAAAGAGGTATCTAAAATAATACGCATCGATTTTCAAAATCCAGTAGCAAGAATAAATATAGTATTCATTGCAGGTTTACTCTTACTAAACAGAACAAAAAAGCAGTGTTTTGAAATTAACTATCCAAACGTTTTAGAACCGCAATATATTTTTGAGATAAGACAGTATTTAATACAATACGAAAGGCTATTCTTAACAAAATGGACTGCTGTATTTTTAAAATTCAAAGGAATAACTTCCATTAAAGACAATGAATTTTTAGCTTCTGAATCTTTTGCGCCTATATTACTTATTAATAAAAATACAATTGAAACAGTTTTTAATACAATTTATAATAATAGTACAATTGATTCTTCGTCAAATAACCCCTTCCGCGAACTCACAAACAATTATTTTAAGAATAAATTTATAGGTACTAATAAAAGGGAAATCGAATACTTAAATTCGCGAAATTCAATTATTATACAAGTACAAAAATCCGCTCCAATTTACTGCTTTGTATTTGCACTTTTATACAACAAGATTAGCCCATTTAAAAAAACTAATTCAAATAATTCTTATGATCCAGTTAGAAGAACGGAAGAATTATGGAGATTTACCATCGAGTACATTAATGGACTTAATGAACTAGCTAAAAATATTGTAGAGCATAGTGGTGCCGAGGGCATGATTACAATTCGTGTTTACGAAAACCAGGAAATAGAGCTAACCAAAGGAAAGATTTTTGAAACCCATGTATTTGATTTTGGAGACTCCGGAATAATCCCAAAATTAACAGAAGATACAAAGGATAAAATTTCTGTCAGTCTTATTTATAAAAATGACTATGAAATACTAACAAACAAATACAAATTAAAGCATTTCATTAAGCCGACAGCAACTACTATTCTGAATCAACAAATATATAGAGATCTTGCTCATTATGGACTGATGAAGTTCTTCAAACTAATAGAAAGAAACAGTGGGTTAGTAACATGTTCTTCAAAAGCAACAATTAATACGAGAGATACATATCCTGAAAATGATACACTTAGCGATGAAAATACTAGCATTGGAACTTCGTACTATTTTCAACTGCCATTTAATCATTACCTATTTCAAAATGATCCTGATGAAACAAAAACTGCAACGAATATACAAGGCTCACAGGTAGAATTCAGATCAATTACGACCCTCCTAGAAATTCACGACTCTAATAACATTTTATTCTTAGCTCCCAAATTATTAATAAAAGAAAGAAAAGACGAACTCAGCCTATATACCATAGTAAAAAAAGAAGTATCTGAAAATAGTAACACTAAATATCTAGCTATTGATATGAAAGATATAAGCATATCGGAATCTAGTTTATTGAGATTTTTAGCCTATTGTTCAACCAACTTCACAAACCCTTTGATAATCTATAATTTAGATTATGAACTTTATAATAAAATGATAGAAGACAATATAAACTTTTACTCTACCCTAAAAGATCTCAAATCAGTTCCATATTGGTATGGCGAAAAAGGCATACTAATATACAGCACACTCAAAGGAACAACATTCTCTTTTGCAGACATTCTTTATGGTGAAAACATTCAAGCATTTCAGGCAGTAAATCAAATAGTCAATCATACCTTTCCCAATACAACTACTATACTCTCACTTCAGCCAAGCAATATTGATACAATAAAAGAAATTCCAGGTTGTATTAGAGATTACTTTTATCAATTTTCGCTAATCCCTTTTGACCTTCTTTTAAAACAACAGAAGAAAAATTTATTCCTTGGCAACCTAGAAACGTTACTAAACCATGAACTAATCTAACAAACTATGCATAGATCAGATCAACTACTAACATACATACGTTCTTTAGATGGCTATAAAATACAAGACACACATTTTAGGATAGGATCTAAAATTCATGCTGGAGACTTTTACTACGCAAAAAGACTATTTCAAAACAGTTACTATACTGCGCGAATAGCCCTTCTACTAGCTTTAAAAATAAAAGAAAAAATACAAAACAAATCGTTTAATATAACTCTAGTTGGATATGAAATGTACAGTGAATTATTGTTGAGTTTAATAAAAAATATTTTGATTGATTATGGCTATAAAACAACAAATCACTTTGTTACATTAGATACAGATGATACAATGACTCACTTACCCTTTGATATTCAATTAGGCTCAACAATTGCGATAATTGTACCGATAACAAGCACAGGGAGTACATCTTCGAAGATTGAATCCTACGTAAAATCTTTGAAAAATGATATCACTCAAATACTACATTTTAATGTTTTACAGGCATCAGATAGAAAATTTGACTCTATTAATCAACAAGACCAAGACACCCTAATTCATTTAGCTACAACATGGGAATCACCTTCCAATTGTAAATGGTGTTTTGATAATCAGTATTCCAAACCTCTCTTTGAAACTGATAAATCATCGCTAACGCCATTTCTAATTTTCAGCTTACCGCTTTCTAAAAACATTGACCCCAATGATATTTCTGTACCATTTAATAAAGTAAATTTTGAAAGCTCACTGATATATAGACAAGCTAAAAGAAACAATGAGCATTTTCTATATTCTACAAAAACCGATTTACTAATAGAATCAAATATTACTTCTATACAAAAATGGCTATCCAAGGTTAAGGAGAATCTCAACTTAAAGAGTACAGATAAAATTATCATAATTTCTCCATGCCATTATACAAACATGAGATTTATTCATTTGGTAAATGAGCAAGTTTTCAATTCGTCTGCTACTATTATTCATCACCAAACTGATGTTGATTACCCATCAAATTTCAAATTACTTAATCAAACATATTTGACTCAGGACAATTGTAAAATATTTTTTGTCGATGACTCATTAATTTCAGGAACAAACTTCTTCAAAATTTATGACCTATATAGGTTTACATCAAATTACGATGACAATAAAAATACGAAGCTAAGTGGCGTAATCTGCTTAAGCAATAAAACATCATCCGATATTCATAAAAGAATATCTCGGACTGTACAAAATCTCACATCCGATAATATCAATTCCCCCAATTTCTTTTCGTTTGTAAACATTAATGTCCCTATATCACATAAAGTATTTGGTAACAATCCTCTTTCACATGAAGTAAATAGATATAAAGAAATTTCATTAATTGCACTTCACGATGTTCCTAAAACGTATTATTCGAATAAAGCCAAAAATATAAACGGCGAAAATTTCACAGATGAAAACGACACTAGAATTAATGACGAAGGATATCGAAGAACAGCTAGACATCTAAAAATGTTTAAATTAACTCACAACATCTACGATTACTTCAGTAATAACTTAGACGTAAGAGCAAGTAATACTTTCAGAATACTGGATTTACAGAAAAAATGTTGTGACAGTGACACAAATGAAGACAAAATTGCTCTTTTAAAAGTACTTAGTCAATATCCATTCTTGTTATATAAACCTATTCGGAGAAATGTATTTGATTGGCATAAAGTATGGTTAACAACTAAAACAGAAGCTATAGATTCTGACTTAAATAATGAAATAAACACATTGACATATGACTCGTTAAGCGAGCTTAAGTTCTTAATTAGAAGATCTGTATTTATAAATAATTACTACATAACAAATGAATTCATTTTCAGGCTAATTAGTAAAATATTTATTCTTATAGATAAGTCAAAAACTGAAAATAAAACTTCAACTGAACTAATTGCATCTGGCGACTTAAATTTTTGGGGGAACTTAGATAAAAATCAAATAGAAAATTTGAATGACTTACATATATTTTTATTATATCAGTATATCGAAATAGTAAATAAAAATAGTTGGTGTGCAGCTGAAATAATGAAGAGTATAAAAAACACAAAGGACTCTTTTTCAACAAAGCAGGGAAAGCAATTTATTAGAATGTTGAAAATTGAAGCCTCCTGTGTTCTAAATGATTTTTATGAGTTGTTAAAACATGACAAAAAATGGCAATCACTCTATCGCAATCAAGGATATAAAAACATTGATAAATTAGATATTGATTTAAATAATAATAAAATCAAAGAATATTTATCAGCTTCCCATGAAAAATTGCAAACAAATAAATTTGAAATTGCTAATACTGCGTTATCGCTAAAAAAAGATCCAGTTAATCTAAAAGACACCTTTTTAAATTATTTATGGGTTAAACAATTCTTAGATACTGATAGAAATAATCACATTGGAGACATTTCATTAACAGAAAAAACTGAATCGATTTTTAAAAAACTAAAAGGATATTTTACAAAACCGGACGAAATAGGTGCTTTCTTCATTGTAACAGATGGAAAAAACAATCCCCATTTAGTTTACGATAAGGACAAAAGTGGAAACCGTTATCTAATTGATATAAATAATAAATATACCATACTAAACTCTTTTCTAAAAGGTGTCCCAGATGAACAAAACATAGCTTTTAAGACAATAATTGAGTTCGCAAGAAATGATTCAGGTTCATGGGAAGACATGTATAGTCTTGAAAAGATTCCGAATAAAATAGAATTCGAGAAAAAGGACAATTGGCTCTTACTCATAAGGCTTAGTAGTTTGAAAAGGAAAGTGATCAAAAAAAATAATAGTACACACACGAGCGAAACTTATAGTATTACGGAAAAAAATTTTGAGACCTTAGGTTTAATCGGATTCTATGGATCTGAAATTAATCAGGATGAACTTTCAAAAGAACTACTTATGCTCACCAGAAATGATCTTGGTGAATTCATTCAAAGACATCACAAAAACGATGAGTTCTATGGACTTAGAGAAGCTGAAACTGTAAAAAGGTTTGCATATTTAGCTGGCCATGGGAGACAAATGATGCAAGAACTTGCTTCCAGAGATTCTCAAACTTTCAGCAATGTAGTTTCAACTATGGAAAAACTGCAATACTTATTTGCTACAAGGCTCATTACTGGAAGAGGGTATTCAGGCGAAGCAAAGAAAATGAATGAACAAATATTGTTTAAAAATATTTTTCATGGTAATACATTAGATGTAAACTCAATAAATGAAATAATTAATATAGGAAATAAAGTATTTGAAAGTGAAATTATTGAAAATAGCATACAGTTCAAACAATTACCTGCATATACGGATAACGCTTTCCGTTTTCACTTCAATAGCGATATATTAGAGTTTATATGTTTTGAATTATTTGTAAATGCGAAAAAAAATCGGTTTCACTTTATAAGTGATAGTTGTAATAAGTGCTATATTAAGGAAAATTGTTTTAAAATTTTATTTAAGATTATTGACAAAAGACTTCACATTGAATTATCAGGAACTGGACCTAAAATCGACCTAGAAATTGAAAATAGAATAAATTCTGGCTTAGATGTAAAACCCGATTTCGAAATCGCGGGATTAAAACTCATCAGGGAGGTTATCACGAATTTAGACCCCAATAATGAAATTAAAATTAACACCACTTCCATCATTAAAAAAGAAGATAATCCTGAAAATATCAAGTGTGAATTTTGCGGTATATATTCAAATACAGTATCCCTTTCTCTTCACCAAATGATTTGATTTATGAGGAATATATTGATAATTGAGAATCAAGAATATCAATTTGCAAAGATTTATTCTTACCTGAGTAATTATGTCACGACTAACGAAAAAACTAAAAAATTTAACGTATTTCCTGAATACAATGGTAGTTCTTCGCAAAAATATGTTGATTTTATTGATAATGCGAGAGTATGGGTAAATGGAAATTATAATCCTGACTATAGAGAAATTGGACTACTAAATATTGAAAATACTATAAAAGACAACAATATAGAGTTAATTGTAATGGATCACATATTAGGAGGTGGCTATTCAAATGATACAGGGATTGAGTTAGCTACAACAATTAATAACAGGAGGAAAGAAACTGAGCCTATACTTAATATTTTACCTATAATTTTCCTTAGCAAAACTGAACATAACGAATTTAACAGATGCATAAAATATGACATCTATAGATTAACCTTTGATTCAGATGCAAAGTCCGATTGGGTTCATAAAGGTTATTTTGGAGATGAAATCTTAAAAAAAGATTATATTCAGAATAATTTAGTTGAAAAAATAAATGCTTGCTTACTTGGTACTGGTAAAGATATATTATTGGAATCCTTAAACAATTTATTGAAGCCGCTTAATGAAATGTCACGAATAGAGACATTTGAAAAGGATTTGAAGAATCAGCTTGATGAATTCATTATGATTATAAAAAATGGGAAAAAAACAGAGAAAGAAATTGAGGAATTAATACAAGAAATTAAATCTCTTGACATAAAAAATAAAGTTCATTGTTCATCAACAATGAAGAGATTAATATCGATTCATCATGGAAAATTCTAATACTGTTTTACTTAGCCGTATTGTAAACTTTTCTTGTAGGCTTGGCAGCAATATCATAGATTGGTTAAGAAGCATTTACTTTTCCGTTACTCTTTCTGCGATTTTAGCCTCTTTTTCAAAATTTCATAACGCGGATGCGATTACCGTATGCCTTTTTTTTGCAGCAAACTTTTTATTCGCTTTAGGCTTCTATTTATCAATAAAAATTGCAAATAGATTCAAAAATCATGAAAAGAATTATGATTCTACAGGAAAAAAAGATTTGATAGAGGAATACTATTTCAAACGTGAAAAGGAATTAAACACACAATTCAAATTGCTTATTCAAGAAAGAAAAAATAATAGAAAACTTTCTTTCCCTTTCTTGAATTTATATATACACATTGATTACGGTTTTCAACACCTCTTTTTCTATAGCCTATTTCCAATTGCTCTCTTTATATTCATTTATACTGGATATCAATATGAAACAAAATCATCTAAAAAAAATATTGGTTTAAGTATAGAGTTAAATGTGATAGAAAAAAAAATAGGTACAATTGATTCAACTTTACGAGAGATCAAAAATTTAAATAATCAAATAGTCCATTATTTTGATAGTTCTAGGATGTCAGCTAAGTATCATAAACTTGAAGCAATTAATATAGATAGCTCCTTTCCGAAAAGAAAAGTCACAAATATTCCTAATAAATAAATTAGATTCTTGAACTAACCTTTTGTCGCTTTACTAGAATTGTAAGTACCCGTTTTCATAAAAAATCACACTTGCAAGCATTTCTAATAGTTTGATTTTCAATAAATGGTAAGTTTCTAGTTTGAAATACTAAAATATTTAGTAAAGTTGTACTGATGTACTTAGATTGTAAAACCTACTATTCCTTTCTTTATGGAACTTATTCAACTGCACAATTAGTGCACTGTCTTATTGATAATAGCATTTCAACACTAGCTCTATGCAACACCAATTCCACCTACGACCACTGGGAATTCGTAAAACTTTGTCGGGAAGCTGGTATCAAACCTGTTCTGGGTGTCGACATAAGAAACAATCATTCGCATTGTTATTTGATCATCGCAAAAAACAATAACGGTCTCGAATGGCTCAATGAGTTTCTGTCACATCACTTGCTAAACAAAATCGATTTCCCTGCTGCCCCCAATGCACCGGAAGATGTCTTTGTCATCTACCCCAATGAATCAAAAAATGTGATTGACTTAAAACCCAATGAACGAATTGGCGTAAAACCATACGAGCTATCATCATGGTACAATTTTACACCAACTGAATACCATGTCATGCATCAACCGGTCGTGGTACAGGATAAAGAACATTTTTACCTGCATTGTTTATTACGTGCGATTGATCAGAATATTTTGCTCTCACAATTAGATCCCAATACATGTTGTCACCGGGAAGATACATTTGTGAGTCCCTCGAAACTATTAGCACAATGCCAGCGCTACCCTACCCTGGTGACCAATACCTACAAACTACTCGATGCCTGTTCCGTTGAAATGGATTTTGAAACCGATAAAACAAGACAGGTATTCGGCGGCTCTAAAGAAGATGATATCGTGTTATTAGACAAGCTGGCACGTGCGGGTCTCTTGCGTCGATATGGGAAGCGCAATAAAAAAGCGGCAGAAAGATTGGACTATGAACTCAAAGTCATCAACGATTTAGGCTTTACAACTTATTTCTTGATCAATCATGACATGGTACGTTTTGCCAACGAGCAGGGCTTTTACCACGTAGGTCGTGGCAGTGGTGCGAACTCCATCGTGGCCTATTGCTTGGGAATTACAGATGTGGATCCCATGGAACTCAATTTATATTTTGAACGTTTCTTAAATCCGGAACGGACTTCTCCCCCGGACTTTGACATCGATTTTTCTTGGACCGATCGCGATGAAGTCATGGACTATCTCTTCAAACGATATGGTAAAAAATATGTGGCACTATTGGGATCATGTCCCACTTTTAAAACCGACTCCATCATTCGCCAGCTGGGAAAAGTATACGGTCTGCCCGATGAAGAGATCAAATCCTTTCAACGCAACTATGAACCCGTCTGCGCAACAACACGCAAGATCAAACACTATGGAGAAATGATGCGTGGCTTTCCCTATAATCCTTCGATTCATCCTTGTGGAGTATTAATATCAGATAAGCCCATAACCCAATACGCAGCGCTCTTTATGCCACCTAAGGGATTTCAAACGACACTGATGGACATGTTCACAGCAGAAGATATTGGACTGAATAAATTTGATGTCCTCTCCCAGCGTGGACTGGGTCATATCCGAAGCACATTGGAACTCATTCAACAACAGCATGGCAAACACATTGATATCCACGACACCAAAAAATTTTTCACGGATGAAAACATCAAAAAAAGAATCCGCGAAGCAAACACTATTGGTTGTTTTTACATTGAGTCACCAGCCATGCGTCAACTATTGAAAAAACTGCGTTGCGATGATTACCTGACATTGGTTGCGGCATCTTCCATCATTCGTCCGGGTGTGGCACAATCGGGTATGATGCGTGCTTACATCGAACGATACCATGATCCATCACTGGTCGAATACATTCACCCGCTGTTCAAAGAACATTTAGGTGAGACATTCGGCGTGATGGTATTTCAAGAAGATGTGATCAAGATCGCACATTACTATGGAGGACTCTCGCTTGGCAAAGCAGACATCTTACGTCGTGCCATGAGTGGCAAGTATCGTTCGCACAATAAGTTCCGCGAGATCAAAGAAGCATTTTTTCAATCAGCTATTTCCCTAGGTCGCGAACCGGATGAAGTCGCAGAAGTCTGGCGACAAATGGAATCCTTTGCCGGCTATAGTTTCAACAAGGCACACTCAGCTTCCTTTGCCGTTGAGAGTTATATGAGTTTGTACTTGAAAACTTACTACCCCCAAGAATTCATGGTCGCCGTGATCAACAATTTCGGTGGCTTCTATTCACGCGAATTGTATTTTTTGGAACTACTGAAATGCGGCGGCGATATTCATCTACCCTGTGTAAACTACAGCGAAGAGTTAACAACGATCCACAACAAAAAAGTCTATGTCGGTTTCATCCACATCAAATCATTACAGGATGCACTGATCCAAGAAATCATTTTGAACCGTGAAATTCATGGTGCTTACAAAAGCCTGACCGATTTTATCGAACGCATACAGCCTGGTCTCGAGCAGTTGAATATTTTAATTCGCATCGGTGCCTTTCGCTTCACCGGCAAATCTAAAAAGACCTTACTCTGGGAAGCCAACTTCTTACAGAAAAAAATTACGGTGACACATGGACCGGTCATGTTTGATGAACCACTATCCCTAAACTTTGAACTACCCGAACTCAGCGACGACCCCATTGATGATTTGTATGACCAGATGGAGATCATGGGCTTCTGCACAAGCAATCCCTTCGCCCTCGCAGATGCCGACCCTGCAGATTACACCCCGGCCAGCGAAATGTCCAATCACAAAGGAAAGAGCATCACAATGCTAGCCTATTTCATTGCCCGCAAACACGTCATCACCAAAAATTCAGACACCATGTTCTTCGGCACATTTGTCGACAGCAATCTCGACTGGATCGACACCATCCACTTCCCCACCACCGCCAAACGCTACCCCCTCCACACCAGCGGCTTTTACAAGCTAAAAGGACGTGTCGTAGAAGACTTCGGAGTCTTTAGTTTAGAGGTTCAATACTTGGAAAAACTAGGATATAAATACCGGTCTTACCATATTTAAATTACCCATTCAAAAATTGGAGACATTAATATATTAACTTAGATAATAACCTCAAATAGCAGGTATTATATACAAACCTAGAATACTGTAGATAAAATCAAATTAAAAACTTACTCAAGTAAAACTTTACGATTACGAGAATCCTAGATCACTATCGAAATATTGTTCCATGGGAATAAGTTTTGCAAAAGACCCCCTGCTTTAAAATAACTCATTTCCAATAATTGATTAGGTGCATAGCAGAGATATGATTGCTTTGTAGCAAATCAAGTACCATCTCTGATGGGTATGAAAATAGAGTGAATGTTAAAATTAGAAAAAAAAGGGTGGGGGGGGGTAAAAACCCTTATTGCTTTGAATGGAATCTAAATGTAATTGGGAATTAACTGTCACTGATATTATGTTCCATTGCATAAACAATAAGACCTGACTTACCCTTCACACCAAGCTTTCTTGTTAACCTTTTTCGGTAATCATCCATTGATTTAGGACTTAGATACATTTGTGCAGCAATTTCTTGATAAGTTAGCTGTTTACATAATAACTTCAGAAATTTCAATTCGTTTTCTGTTAAATCAACCTGTGGTTGATCCTTCAAAACATTCCTCTGCAGCCCAGATATTATCTTTTTCGAAATTGAGTCCGGTATGTAGCTTCCAGTATTCCACAATACCTGAATAGCTTCATGCAATCTTTCAGGCTCATCATTTTTAGTAATATATCCATGTGCCCCAGCCTGAATCATTTTCAAAATAGTCGTTTCATCACTATACATAGAAAGCACCAAAATCTTCACTTGAGGATAATGACTATTCAGCCACTGTGCAACTTGTAATCCATCCTTTCCTCCCATATTTACATCTAAAATAAGTATGTCTGGAATAAGATTCTTTTTTAGTGCTGTGATCACCTCCTCACCATTATCAGCCTCAAAAATAATATGATAGCTGCCTAGAAGTTGTATCAGTCGCACCAATCCTTTTCTTAGCATAGTATGATCATCAGCAAATGCAAGGCTAACTTTTCGCTGCATAAAATCTATTTATTACTAAATTGATCAGTTGGAATAGTTACCCTAACAAATGTTCCCATTCCAGGTTCACTTTCAATCCTAAAAGTACCTTTAAAAATTGCAACTCTCTTTTTCATATTATTGAATCCTATTCCATGCTTTATTCCCTCTTCGCGCTGATCAAAGCCTATTCCATTATCCATGATGGACATTTCAACTCCATTTTCTTTACGAATTAACCTAAAATCGACCTGTGACGCAGCTGAATATTTCAAAATATTTTTAATCGCCTCTTGATAGATCCGGAATAACAATAACTGAATTTCCGGTTTTAGCTCCATTTTTTGGACAAATGATTCATCCATTTCAATGGTAATATTGACAATATTTTTTCGCTTAAGATTCTCTAGCTCATAAGCAATGGCATTGAATACTCCTATCTCAACAATACGGTCTGGGTTCATACTCCTCGACAAATAAGTGAGATCTTCAATTGACTTTTTTAGCAATTCTCTGCTCTCCTGAATCAATTGCAATGTTGAAGTGTCCTGCTCTATCTGATTGATCAGAATTGTAAGGTTTATATTGGTAAGCAATAATGTTTGACCAACATTGTCGTGAATTTCCATAGAAATCTCTCTTTGGACTGTTTCTTGGATTTCCATACGAGTATTGAGCATTTCCTTCTCTATAGTAACTTTCAATAGCTCCAGTTCCTTTTCTTGTTGCTTCTTTCTTTTCTGATATAACAATGTAATTAAGACAACGAAGCCAACTAAAAAGCCAATTATGAGAGTAATAGCTAGGAATTGCGTATAAATTTCCGTGTATCGATCTGGCATATAAATGCAATAATGAGAATAAAATAGAAAACACCATTAACACTAAGAAGGATATTTCTCGCTAAAAGAATCATTTCTTTTGGCAATTCAGCAATATAATTAAATATGCCCGTTACAGATAAAGAGGTAGCATAAAAGACTAGAAGGCCGGTCACGACCCAAAACGAAGGCTCTTTTAGCAGATTAACTACTTGTGCTTCTTTAAATGTTAGGTAATAATAATAGATACAGAGATAAACGATAATTAGAACGCTTAATGCATAGCTATATGTATGAAATGTCTTAAGCCCATGTATAAAGAGTATATCAATTAAACAAACGCTGGCAATTACATATACGAGTCGTAAAATAAAAGTCTTATTTATAATTAAATATAACGTAAATGTAAAATAACAAAGCTCTATTACAGAATAAATATTGACAAACCATAAATTGTTCATAGAGCGAACGCGGTAATATCTAGCTACTAATTCAACAGTCAGTGAAAGCAGAAGTAAACAAGGGATTGTCTTAAGATAGGAAAAGGCAGATCGGGTCTTTATTAAAAAGCCTATGATAACAGCTATAAGTAGAAAAATCCAATCAATCCTAATATCATTCATAACAAAATAACTCCTGTAAGATACAGGAGTTATCGGCAGATTCACATTTTTATTTACTAAAAAATTTCAATTCCATCATTTCCATCGAACAATGTGAATCCTATTGGGTCTAATTCGATACCCGGATCAGTATCGAACTCAGGTGGTATACCTCCACAAAATGGGGGGCAGCTTTCGCCTTTATTAAAAGCTAGTAATTGTTTTCTGCCATTTTGATTGATAAACAGTGCCTTATTTCTTGCTCCTGGATGATTTTCCGCTTTACGCGTTGCCACCATAACAATTGTTTGACGCCCTGCTAACTCGACATTAGGATAATCAGATGGATAAACACCAAAAAACATTTTTATTCCATCTGCACCGTGCTCTTTGGAAAGATTTAAAAAAAATTCCAGTTGTTCTATTCCAAACCATGTACTCAGGGAATCGGGTTTACCCAGTTTTAGGCTATTTGTTTTCCATCGCTCTAATTTGTAATTACAAACCAAATCGTTGACATGTTCGTTGGAAACTAGGCTGCCGTGCCTTTCAATAGTACAATTTGTCATCATAAAAAGAAGTTTAAATGAACACCAAACTTCTTAGAATAATGACTACAAAAATCATCTATATAATTAATAATTAAATAATTATTAATTATTTTTAATTATAATATTATAAAAATCAAATTATTACAATTTTTTTTAAAATAAAATCCCTGTTTTTGGACATAAAATTACCTGTTTTTACAGGATTTAAATTACCTGCCAATTTTCAGACTATTGCAAAAAATGAGAAGGTATATTAAATATACCACACCGCTTTTCATGGCACAAAATGTGGAATCCGTCAGGATATTGCTACAAACGATTGTGAAAACAAAACCCTATAATTTTCAAATGTTATAGGTTCGCCATTTAACGTTTACTATATTTTAGTGTAGTTTGAACTAATCCATTTTTAGCAGCATAATTATCGACTACCTATATCTCCATATTAATAATATCAACAGTTATTATAACTAAAACAGATAATCTGGTTTGTCCTAGCCGAAGAAAGTAAATAAAGACTGTCTTAAAATATCATCATTAAGAAATGTTTAACTTATAAAAATCATATGCAATCGTAAAAAATTACCGCAACCATGAACAAATAAGAGAACAGAATTATCAATAAAAGAAATTACTTATTCCTAAAATTTAACTTTAATACACTTCAACATTACAACCTGTGCTTGAACCTATTCAGATCAACCAACAAGCAACTATCCCACTGAGGCTCAATTGAACTTATTGATCCTAACAACGAAAGGCCAATGCCAGAAATACCTTCCAATAAGTTATATTCTTTCTTCCACTCTCCTGTCCCCAAATAAACCCGATATCCACCCAATGAGTCAGTTCCTATTCCGAATGTATCTATGGTTTTGGAATACCAGTAAAGTGCAGCATCTTTAAATAACTGATCATTTGTAGCTTGATAAATACGATTGTAAATATGTGCTATCCCTGAACTTCCATGACATAATCCAGCATCCCATACTGAATTTCTTTTCGTATCCTGCCTGGTAGTAGTATGTATAAGAACTGAAAAACCCTCACTAATAATATCCTGCCGATCCAAAATAGCACCTGCCTCTAGCAATGCAATCCCAATACCTAGATCGCCATAACACCATCCTAATCTACTATTTTTATTACCTACCCTATTCTTAGATACGAAATTTGGGAAAATTGATAAATCAATCTCATCGTTTTTACATTTTAAAATGAAATTAATGCTCAGAGTTAGCAATTCCCGCACTTGCTCATTATTTGGGTCTATATGAAGTAAATAAGCTAAGATTAGAATGGTACTTGTCATACCATGAGCAAGACCAATATTTTGTACTAAATAAGGATCAGTGCTGTCAACTATAGACTCCCAATAAATGGTATTCGCATCTTCCTTTTTAGCAGATGAATATAGGATATCAGTAAACCGCTTAACAAATACTGAATCTGAAGCCATTCTAGTCGATAGAAAATAATAAAACATCCCTCCAGCTCCATGTAAAAAATCAAAATCATTTTTTTGTGCCAAATCAAACATCTGATTAGTCAGAAAATCATTCAAATCATCAATTTCGAAATCTAAAGAATCTGAACTATTCTTTCTAATATAATCCACACTCCACAATAATCCCGTCAATCCTGAACAGAAGGAAGGTGAATGCCATACTCGTTGAACCCTATCAAATGCTTGTTCAACAACATCTTCAATGATTTTACTATTACTAATATTGAAATGTTTATGATACTCATTTAAAAAAATTGCTACTCCAGAAAGACCGGTCATTAGTCCCCCTCTTTCTATCGTATAATAATGAGTCGAGACTAAATCAGCCAATTCGTGAATCTTATCCTGTACTTGTTGGTTATTTAAGTACAAAGGATTCCAGTTAATTTTTGATGCATTATTCATAATTAATATCTTTAGTATGACTTTTTATATGAAATCAATTTATATATATCTACTATTTTTCTTCGCATTTACATCTAATATATATTCTCAAATAGAAATACATCTAGACTCGGAGAAACAATCAATATATCCAATATCAAGTGAATTTAAATCAAGCGATTTCAGTCCGTTGAAAAATCTATTTTTGACCAAAAAAATTATTGCACTTGGCGAATCAACTCATGCTGCAAAAGAATTCTTTCAACTAAAATGTCAACTTATAAAATTTCTTATTGACTCTTGTGGATATACAACTCTTACCCTAGAAACCCCATTTTTAAGCTCTCTATACGTCAACGATTACATTAAAAACGAAAAAGGCAATATTGACACTTCCTTGAAAATGCTTGAATCTTGGATTTTTTATACTCCCGAATTTCGAGACTTAATCCTTTGGATTCGTGAATATAATAGTTCAAAACAAAAAGAGAACCAAGTAAACATCTTTGGCATCGATATTCAAAGTATAACAAACTTTACGGATTTTTTAATTTCGAACCTAAATGAAAATGCAACAAGTGCTAAATCCAAATTGAAAGAAATAATTAACGCAAATCTTCCTCCTCAAGTAATTTCATCTATACAAATAAAATATCTATCACCAAAAAATCGCCAATTACTCGTATCAACCTCTGTCTTGCTAAAAGATTGGGAACTTCAACATGAAGAAGAAATAAAAAAATATCACACTCGTGAAATGTCTTTACTTATCAAAAATGCCATTAAAGCTTTCGAACTTGTTATTAATGCTCAATATCAACCGTATTCGTATAGAGATAGTTGCATGGCACAAATATTTGAACTAGTCAATATGCTAAGACCTGAGTCAAAAACAATTATTTGGGCACATAATCAACATATTTCGACATATGATTCTCTCGTTAAGTATCCGATTTATGACAACACATTAGGAAATTATATTAATAAAAAATATAAAAGCTTATACTACCCTATTGGTCTAATTTTCAATGAAGGATCGTTTCTCGCGTTAGAACCAGTAAAAAAGAAAAAGAAAATTACATATCCGCATTTGAAAATAAACTATCTAGAATCACTTAAAGACAAATCACTGCCGGTTAAATTTGGCGAGACTGGATACCCCATTTTTTTTACAGATATCGAAACGAATAAAAACGAAATTTTTAAAAAATATTCAAAGATCTATACAGTAGGTTCAATTTATACTACCAAAGCACCTACAAATACACTTTATGTAACACCCTCATTTTCATTCAAGGGACTTATTTTCGTAAATTCCATTCATTATGCCCAGCAAATCGACGATTTTTATTACAAGATAATTAAGTGAATTGTTGAGTAGACTATCATCCATCTATAACTCTACAATTTGGATAAATTTCATATAACAGTTCATTTAGTAAATTTTCTAAAAATTTTGAATCCACATAATCATTCTTCAAATATAAACATGACAAGTAGGCTTCAGCAAAATCGCCATACCAAATAGATCTGTCAACTTTTTGAATCAGGGTCTCTTGATAATAACTCCTATAATATAGGTTAGCCCATAATTGATAAACTCTAAAAAGCTCCTTTCCTCTTCCATCTTCTCTTTGTGTAACAAAGAAAAGAATTGATTTATTTACTTTAAGAAATCGCTCCAAAATATTAAAAATCGTGAACGGTATTCGATTATCCAACCCAGATTTACGGCGCATAAAAATTTCAAAATAGAACTCATATACATCAATATCAATAGAACTATAAAGGTCAATTAGATCTTGCTGCCAATAACGAACAAAATTTAACGTATACTCATTCCCTAAATCAGTTATAAATCTATAATTGTTAGGTGAATCTTCTGAAATAGGATATGGCAACATAATCAATACATTTAAAAGTATGGCTCAGTTATTGCTCAGTTAATAACAATTTCTTTTGTAGATCTAATAATAAAATTGTCCTCCGATTTGCAGTCATATTCCACGCCTCATGTGTAAACGTATCATCAAATATGAAAGCTTTTCCATTTTCCCACTTTTGTGTCTTATCACCCACTTTCAAAAGACAATCCCCATCAGGAACACGAAGACCCATGTGACAGCGAAGTAGAATGTCTGTATATCCAACATGAGGATAAATGATCGTTCCGGGATCTAATATTGAAAATCCAGCTGTTGCTATCAAATCACTATTATCATAAATAATTTTAGATAATGTAGGGCATACTTCATGGGCCATAGGAATATCCTCACCCATAAATCTTAACCCAAAAACATTCCACCCCGAATTATATAAAAAGGTCTCAGGCCAACTGCTATACAATGACTTATCAATAACTTGATCAAATTCTTCAAGAATTTGCAAATAAGCAGATTCAATTTGATCAATAATTGAAAAACGTTCATAATAAAATTCTTTTATCATAGCACTATATATTAACAGATTATAATTTTATTTAGCAAGTAGATTATTGAATAGATTATTAGGTGAGCTTTTCAGAATTACTAGCTCCCCATTTAAAACAGAATCCTCTGAAAAGAAATCTACATCCTTTCTTTTTAGAATCACTAAATATCTTACACGGTTGCCTTCGGGAGAAATTTGTTGAAAAGCATTCATATATATTGGGATCTTGATTTGTTTTCCTTTATACTTTGTTATAAATAGGATATCTGAATGGGTATCTAATTCGGCAAAATCTGATTCTAGAACCCACTTTTCATCTTTCTGAATGGCCGAATTTCGTATAGGAAAAGTGGTAAGCTTAGCTGTATATATTAAAGGGACTTTTGGTTGAATAAAAAATAGACAAAAAATGATCAATATTGAAAATCCAGTAAATATGATTAAAGAAATCATAAATAACTTAGAAGGCATTTTTTGATTCCGCATATTTAATATTTCAAAATCATTCATATACATATCATTTAAACATCTGCTTATCTACTAGCTCTCTATATCTCCCATTATTTTTACTCAACTCTAAGTGAGTACCGTATTCCATTATTTTGCCATTTTCTAATAATAATATTTTATCAGCAAATTGAATAGTACTTAATCGATGTGCCACTATAAGAACAGTTTTTCCGATAAAAACTTTTTTTAGATTCCTCATAATCAAGTCTTCATTCTGAGCATCAAGGGAATTAGTAGCCTCATCGAAAAAAAGATACTCTGGATTTTTATAGACTGCTCTGGCAATCAGTAAACGCTGTTTTTGACCCTGACTCAACCCCTTTCCTTCAACACCCACCACAGTATTATATCCAAGAGGCAACGAATTAACAAAACTCCACATGTTAGCAATTTCTAACGCTTCTTGAAGTCGACTTAAATCCGGCTTAGATGTCATTGCCACATTTTCCGCAATACTTTCATTAAAAAGATAACTTTCCTGCATTACAACACCGCATCTCTCTCTCCATGCAGTTAGGTCAATATCCTTCAAATTAAGATCCCCAATTCTAATTGCTCCTTTATATTCCGAATAATATCCTAGCAAAAGTTTAATTATACTAGTCTTACCACTTCCACTAAGACCAACGATTGCTGTAGTTTTCCCCTCCTCTAAATCAAACGATATATTGTTTAGAGAGAACGATGCATCTTGACCAGGATAATTAAAGACTACATTATTAAATACTATTGAAGCATCATTTTGAAATTCAGAAATCAATCGCTGATTGGATCTTTGATATTCATCTTCGTTTTTAACATCCCAAACATCTACTAGTCTATCAAAACTTAATCTAGCATCTTGTGCAGAACCAACAGCAGACATTATTTGTTGAATAGGAATAATCAATTGCCCAATAATAAATTGAATTGATAACATAACTCCAAATGTGATGTCGCCATCAATAACAAGTTTGACTGATAAAAAAGTAATACATATTTGTGCCATTTGCATGATCAATGTAGCACCTGTATCTTGATATTGAGATAGCTTTAAACTTTCAAATCCATTATTGATTATTTCGTTTTGATTTAGCCTCCACTTTTCATAATATCTTTTTTCGCAATTATTAATCTTCAAATCGTGTATTCCATTTACAATCTGTATAATATTAGACTGATTTTTAGATGATAATTCAAACCTTCGCCAATCAATTTCCTTTCGTTTATTTAAAAAAAGAAGGGCCCAAATTGCGTACAAGATCATTGAAACAAATATGATTAGAAAAAAGCCAATTTGATAATAAGCTAATATGATAGAATAAAATACAATAGTTAAAGCCGAAAACAGTGATGATAAGGAAACCCTAGTGATAAACATCTCTACTCTAGAATGATCTCCAATTCGTTGCAGAATATCTCCTATTTTACGAGTTTCAAAAAAACTCAATGGAACTTTAAATAATTTCACGATAAACTTAGATACTAATGAGAAATTTATTCGTGAACTTAAATGAACAGTAACCCAACTTCTCGTAATCGAAAATATTGTACCACTTAAGATTAAAATCAATTGGCCACTTAAAAGATAAAAAACATATTTAATACTTTTAGATTGAACCCCATCATCTACGACATTCTTAGTAAAGAGTGGTAATAACATTTGTATGGTTAATCCAAGTAATAATGCCCAAATGATAAATAGAAAATATAAGCGAAAATCTTTTATATAACTAATAAGAAAATCGATGTGCTTTTTATTGTTAATCTTATCATTTGGTAGTGAAAGGAATGACTTCGTTACTTCAAGTATTAAAACATTTGCAACTTTCTTCCCTTCCGCATCAGAATATAGAGCATATGCCTCAAACTCTTCTTTAGCCAACTTTAACATCCCTTTTCCGGGATCAGCAACTATGAATTTCCCATTCTTAATAGCATATAATACGATGAAATGATTACCCTTCCAATGAATAATAACAGGGATGTCATTAACAATTTTAGTTAAATCTTCCAGATCAACAAGGACCCCGGTAACATCTAAATTAAGCGAAGTGGCAGCCTTAGAAAGGCCAAACATAGAGGCTCCTGTTTTTTCAAAATCTGAAATTTTACGTAAATGCTCTATCGATATTGATTTCCCATAGTAAGAGGCTATCATTCTTAAACAAGCCAATCCACAGTCCATAGAATTGGCCTGATAATAAAATGGATACTTTTTCAAATTATTAATCTTCATAACTAACATGCTGTAATTTCCCGATACGATATCTATAGAATTGTTCTATTAGAGAATATAAAGCGTACTCATGGTGTCGATTTTTAGAACTAAAAAAACGATCTATGAACATATGAATAAAGCTATGTAGGTAACCGTCAGACTGTTCAATTGAAATATGTTTATAATAAGTATTATAAACATTTTCGATTTGTAATTGAAAACTCTCTTTTACTTGATTAAACCACACTATATCTTGATTGTCAAACTTTCCTCCATCTATAAAGCCATCTATCACTGATTTGTTATTCCTATACTTTGTGATGAAATAACGACGTTGCATTTTATTTGCACTAAATTCACTAGCAAATAGATCCCTAATTTTTTTAGAAAAAGAAAGCTTTTTTTCTTCTGAAAAATTAAACCCATTAAAATAGGCATCCATTATACCAAGGGCGAATAACCATTTATATTCATTAACTCCATACTCATTAATCAATCCTAATAATGAAATACAAAGTTCACTATCAATATCGAATAGCTTCTCAGCATAATCCATAGAATCTAATCCATATCTTTCGAGCTCTCTTTCATATGTATCAAGCATTAACTTCTTAATCCTACCCGACTCTAAATAATCTTTAAAATAATCTTGAAAACAATTAACAACTGTCCCATACTCATTAGAATCCTCAAGTTTAAATCTTAGTCTTATATGGAAATCAGGATCCGTATACCGGATAAAAAACCATCTTGAAATCAATCTTTTAGAGCGAAGCGTACCTATTAGTGTTGCAAAATGATCAACTATTATTTTTTCTCCTGTTTTTACCCCAACGTAAATTTTAAAATAAACCCATGTATCTCCAGGATAAAATTTTCGTTTAATAACCTCGGACTTATCAATCAGTACAGAAGAATCAAACTTTTCTATTGTATGAGTTATTTCTTTCTGATTCTTTTCCCTGTGTAAAGGGACAATTAATTCATGTAAATAATTCCCATTTTGATTAGCTACCAAAAATTTTGAGTTCGGTTTATTCAAAGATTCCTTTACAGCAAATCTGCTTGAATCCTTAATCTCATCAAAAAATGCTCGAAGTGAAAAGATGTCGTTAATATTTACAAAATAGTCATTCTCTCGATTGGTCAACAAAAACCATTCAGGAATATTTTTTGCTTTGAAAAAATCAGACATAGCACTTTTGAATTCCGCATCCGGAAGATCAATAAATCTCCTTATTAATTCAGTTTCTATATACCAATGAGCTGGCCAAATAATATAATTTTTATACGTTAATCGAGGGATAAAATTTACCAAATCCGATATTGCTCCTAAATCCGTTACCAATCCTAAATAACCATCAGATTCATCTTCTTGAAGATCACATAGGAATTTATAAACTGGTAAAGTGTCTTTATGAAAATTATGCGCATTTGAAAGTCTTGGTACAATTTCTTTATTCAAGGCTTTCGAAAACAAAATGAACTTTCCATTCCTAATAGTTAGATACAAATCAGAAATTTCAATTTTTCCCTCCTCACAAATATTTGATTTAGTTAAATAACAAATCTCGTGCGATCTATTCTTAGGTCTTAACATAACATTACCCGCACGGGATTCAGAAAGATGATTAATTTCCGCTACTATTTTACCGGAATAATAATCAGACTCACTTTGACTAATATCTTGAATTAAAGAGTTGATTTTACTATCAAGAAACCCAAATCGCCCAATTAAACAAGTGGCACTAGATGAACCTACCTGATGAAAATAAATCATTGGCTTATTTTCATCTTCATATGAAATAGATACAAAAGCATTGAAAGTCGGAGGAAGTAAATTTACTTTAGGAGTAAGAGATTCAATTTCACTTGTAGTGAATTCGATTGAAAGCTTAGCATTTTTTTCAGCCTCAATTATCTTTTTTAAAATTAAGTTATGCTTTTTTGTATCCCAAGGAATTACCTTACGAGTATTCATTTCTTTTGTTCCTACAGGTAAATCATCAATAAATGGCGTTATATCCAACATATCATTATTAGTATTACCATAACCCAATCCTCCTTCTGGATCAAGGGCTTCAGAAAGTTTAATAAATCTATCCCCGTATTTCTCAGTAAACTTTCGCTTAAATTCCAAGTAAGTCCCACTAGATCCATGAGTTGCAAATCTCGAAACGAGAGTAACACCATCAATAATTTGCTTATATAATTCTTCAGAAAGAGTAGCTCCATTCTCGATTGAAAAACAGGAACTATCAATTTGAATGTGATGCTTAACTTCATATTTTGTGTCAAGTTGTTGCGCTAAGTAAATAACATCTTTATATACATCAACATTGACTTTTTGGGTATTATTATAAATAGAGTAAGTACGTTCATGAATTGAAGAAAGTATATGATAAGACTTATTATAAAACTTTGAAATCTCGGAATCAGAATATTTTTGGCTATTCTGCCTTTCAATGAATTTATATATTTGATCACTATACTCTATTCCCGTCATATGAGGCTCTAACTCACTCAAAAGAATACGAGAATCTATTAACTCATCAATAAACTCTTCTGCTTCTTCAATTGATATATCTTGATGAACTAGGTGTTCTACAAATTGACTGTATTCTAGACCTACCTTACCAACTTCCAAAATTGAAATGATATATAGATTTTTATCAAAAGAAGAAAGATTGTATAGCTTCTCCCCCGCCTTGATGGTAAACTCTACATATCTAAACTTATTACCAAATTCATAAACAGTATTATTACTGTAAAACTTAAGGGTTCTCCTTAACTTCTGACTACCAAGTATATATTCAGAAAAGGAAGTCAGTAATCCCATATCAAGTCTAACTTTAGGTTTAAAACCTAATGCTGAATCTGGCGTAATAACATTATTCGAATTAATTTCCCCAACTCCACATGCAGAAAATAAACCAAATGGAGTGGATCTAGAACCCATTCTAACAATATACTTAAGTGCTGTATTATAAAACTTATTCAACCTTTTGCCAGTCGGCATTATCCCCTTCATAAATAATTCTACTTCTGCATAAAATTCAGGCGATGCAGTAAATAATGCCTGTTGAAATTCAGACTTATCGAAAAAATGTTTCAAATAAACATGAATATCCTCTACCGTTTGCATTTCAGTAATTTCATTCAAAGAATAATGCGGAATTCTATAAATAAATTTGTTAAAGCCTTTAATCATTGTAAATCACTTTATTAGTTTAAACTTTTCTGATAATAATTGCAACGACTCTAATCTGATATTTTGATCAAAACTTTTATCATATAATATAAATTCATCAACTTGAAATTTAAATTGATACTCAAGTAAAGTTTCATGTATATAGTTTATGGGGCCCAATAATGTATTAACTATAATTGGTCCTTCATTTGATAATGCAATAACCTCAGCTTTTTTCTTTGTCTTTGCACAAATAAAAGGAAGTGCAATATTTACTTGAGGTAAATGCCCATATTTAGAAAAAAACTTTTCTCTATACTTATTAATCATGTCAACCTCAAATGTTAAACTCTTAGTATCATGAAATAATGACTTAGAGAAATTTAACCGAAACTCTACAGCCTTTTGGATATTTGAATCTGAAAAAAAAGAAGAAAGCAAAAACATATCCGGCACAATACCTCCATATGGAGGAACAAGAAGACTCTGTTTATTTGCAATCACATCTTCGTTATAAAAAAAGTCATGAATTATACTTATATTCTTATAATAATTTTCAGGTCGTTTCCTGAAATTAGATTGCACAAGCAGCCTAGCAGCATTTAGAGGGGGTGATCCGTTTGCAAAACCAAGATCTACGCGCCCATGATACAAATTATTCAATAGCTTATGGTCTAACGCTACCCTATACGGGGAATGATAATTAATCAAAACCCCAGCCATACCAACCTTGATTTTATCAGTTATTCCTAAAAGGATAGGTAGCAAGACCTCAGGTACAGACCATGGACTATTGGAAACATAATTATGATGCTCTGTTAACCAAAACCTACTAAAGCCTGCCAAATCTGCTTTCATGATATAGTCCATGACATTATTAATAATCGTTAGACTATCAAATCCTTTTTTGTAATAACCAAATTCTAGTAGCCCCAATTTAACTTCTCCCATAATCAATACATTAATAAAATCTCACTCCATTTGTCATCTTGATCTGAATGAGATGGTAATAAAGTAAATGCAACGCCCAATAACCCATCCAGCATAGAGAAAACTCGATTAGTATTTGCCAGATTTTCAGTCAAACCATCTAGCTTATTTAGCGTTTGATCCATCCAAAAAGAATATCCCTTTTGAAATTCTAGATTACCTGTTTTCACAAACAATCGTTTATAGAAATATGCTACACCAGATGTTCCATGACAGAAAAAAACATCGCCAACTTGATGATCGCTGTAGTTTAAACTACGAGACAATGTGTGTAATCCAATCTCCACCCCTTTCGAATAATAGTATTCATTATTAAATACTTTCCCTGCATTAATTAGTAGCCATGCAATATTTAAATCTCCATAACACCATGCAAGTCTACCTTTATAATTTTTAATATTTTTCTCTACAAAACCTACAGACTCATCTACTGATATAGGATATAAGGAGTTTTGACCTGTTACAACAAGCGGTCTTTCTAAGGATAGAATATAAACTAATCCAGATTCAATTAGCTCTTTTAACCTAAGGTCATTTGATTTATTATAATATTTTAAGAAAACTAAGAGAATGCCTGTCAATCCATGAGCTAAACCAATATCAAAATCTTGAACATGAACATCCTCTAAAATCATATTTGAAATTCGTAAACCCTTTTGATCTCGAACAGAACACCTCAAAAATTCATTAAAAAGAATATTTGTCTGGATATGAATGTTATCTGAGGTACTTTTTTTGATTAAATAATATAGAACACCCATTGGACCATGTAGAAAATCACTGATCCCATGATTAAAATCCTTTATTGCATTCTCTACTAATAACTCATCAATCTCATCAAAATCTGTATCCATTTTATCATCTATATAACCACACTCCTTAAGATGATGGAAAGTAAATGCAACTCCTGCTAATCCGGTACTGTAGCTGTGAAAGGTTTGAAGCGGACGAAAAGTATTTGAATTTAGCTGATCAATTATGCTATTTAATAATTGTTGTCCTAAAATTTGGTATTCTTTTTTTCCTGTACTCAGCGAATAATTAAAATAAAATACTGATATACCTGCTATCCCATTCATCAGTGATAATGGCAACTGTCCACTATGTTTTTCTAGATACTGATCTAGAATTCGAACAATTTTCTCTAGGGCATTATATTTTTTATTTACATGCATTAATTTTAATTTAGATAAAACAACTTCCCTAATTTATGAATGAATTTATCGTTCCCACATGCTACCGCAGCGAGAGCTCCTGTAACACCTTCGTTAAATGAAAACATCGTTGTATTCTTTGGGTAAAATTCACTTTCAACAATTTGATTCATGAACGTGGAAATATCTTTATTAGCTCTCCATTTCCAATACACTAGATTATCATTCAGCATATCATTATCATCAAACATTCTTAGATGCTGACTAAATAGATAAATTCCTGTGCTCCCATATAAGAGATTAAAACTCGATATACCAGAAGAATCAATAGTTCGTCTCTTTAGAGTGATATTAAGCATCTTCCATATCTTGCCTTCTAATACCTGATCACCTAAAATCCTACTTGCCCTTAATAACGCGTATAAAACGCCTAAATCACCATAACATAAGCTGAGCCTACTAACGGTAGTAGACTGATAAAAGTCAGAAAAAAAACATCCAACTTTACTATAATCATTTTGGATATTAAACATAAATGAAATATAGGATCTCAAGACAGTAATTAAAGAAGTGTTATTATAACCATGTCCAATTGAATTAACTAAGTAAAGTATATAAAAAGCCATACCATGTGTAATCCCTAAAGCGACTTTACCAACTTCAAATCGGCTATCGAAATAGCCGATTATTCTTTTGTTATCAATGTATTTTGTCTTTTCAATTATTAAGTCCACGAACTTGAAAGATCTCCGCCAAAAAAAATCAGATTGTTGAAAATAGTATCCTGGATAAAAACATCCTACATAGGGATCATAATTCTCGGAGTTCATTAGTTCAACTGCACTAGCATCAATAACTTCAGATAGTTGCTTCACTAAAACTGAAATGTCATATCTCTGTTCAACTAAATCTCTTGTAAATTCTAACAGAAATAAAACTTCGGTTACTTGAATAATGAATGAATTTTTAATTTGAGCACTCTCAATCAAAAAAATAATCCGATCAAGAGTAGAAAAAAATAACTCCTTCTCTGATTCAGCCCCTTTATTCTTATATATTGAATAGAAATAAATAGCATGACCTGAAAGACCATTACCAATACTTACATCCATCAAAGTTTCCGTATGTAACAGTAATTTATCAGTCCAATAGTCAAAAACCTTTAAATCTAAACTCGCAATCATGGCTTATTTATTCTTAAATCTTTCTGATTCCTTTTTAGTAGATGTAGATTTGCTGAAATCGTCTTGAAGCTTTCCAAGATTTAAAATCAATGAAACCCTAATTCTCTGAGTATTGTACTGGGTAAACCCATTTGCCTCAAAACCATTGTAATATCGAAAATGGTTTTGCCTCATTCCAAAAAATACATCTGTTGCATATAATGAAAAGGACATAAAATCATTCTTAATCTTTTTCCTCAAACCAAAATCTACTTGAATTCTTTTTTTAATCTCAGATTGATTATTCAACATCTTACTATAATAAAAAAAAGAGGATTCTGCATATAGGCTTTTAAACAGTCGAACTGTATTTGACGTTGAAAAAATATACCTACCTAATAATCTACGATCTAATTCTGAAGTAAAGAATTTAGGATTCATATTAGTTTTATAAGCAAAACCATAGAGTCTAACTTGTCCTTCCCACTTTTCTTCAAACAAGCTAAAAGGTACACTTCCGGAAATAAAAACTGAAGTATATGTTAAGGCATTTTCTGGAGTAATTACTGTTTGTAGAGAATTTGGCTGAAGTCTTTTAAATAAAAACACCATATCCTTAGCAAAGGAAAGACCAGAAGAAATGTATATAAAATTGTTAATTGAATTATTAAGATTTATGGTATACGTATACCCAGGGAAAAGGTTTGCGTTGCCTACTTGTGTAACGAATTCATCTATATAAGTCACATAGGGATTTAAATATCCATAATAAGGTCTCGAAATAGATCGAGCTATACTCAAGGTACTCTTCACCTTAGACCCATTATATGAAAAGGATAAAGAGGGGAAAAAATTATTAAATACTCGTCTATTTGTACTATCTAATTTAAAAGATATATTTTTCATCGTCGTACTTTCATACCTTACCCCTACCAGGAAATTTAATCTTTTAGAAATTGTATGCTTATAAGTCAAATACATTGCAGCAACTCTCTCATCATACCTTAAATTATCTGACCTCTTAAAATCTTCCCTAAAACTTCCATTAATTAGTGAGTCGTATCTTATATTATTATCAATTGACCCTTTTGTATATTTAAACCCCGCAGATAATGTGCTTTTTTTATTGAATACTTTATCAAAATCACCCTGATAAATAAATTGCCGCCCATTTAGTGGCAAATTAGCTAAGACATTTACTGGAGGACGTATATCTAATCCATTTTCATTTTTATAGGATATAGAAAAATTTGGAGAAGGAATAGAGAAACCAGAAATATATCCTAAATCCAGTTTTAGTTTACTTCCTAAAGAATCAAATTTTTGCGTATAAATTATATCAAATGAAGCTAATTCATCTTTACCTCTTTGTGAGTTAGTATTTTCAATAATTTGTTTTGTACCTTGATCAATAGTAGAATTCAAATAAGAATTAGACGTTGCCGATCCTCTATAAAGGCTAGAACTTATACTTAATATTTTGTTACGCTTGATTTCATAATCAATACCCAAATCAAAATAAGGACTAGAAGAAGCAGATTTTGAATTTCCAAAATCAAATGTTCCTACTTTAACACCATTTAAAGACGAATATTTTGCAGAGGATGAATTGTTAGAATAAGAAATTCCTCTTTCATAACCCACAGAAGCAAAAAGTGTAAAAGCATTAATTCTTTGATTATAATAGATATTACCTAAATAACTTGTATATCTATCGAAAATAGCTTGATTTGTAATTTGCAAGTTATATCCATTTGCTAAAGGCTTTTTTGTAACTATATTTATAACTCCTCCGCTACCAGAGGCGTCATATCGAGCAGATTTCACGGTACTGATCTCCACTTGCTTAACATTACTACTAGGAATTGTCCTTAGCAGTCTCACAGCTTGATCTAAAGTCATCGTTCTTCTTCTATCATCAATTAGTATTGTAACATCGGAGTTACCATTTAAAGACAAAGTGCTTTCATTTTCAACAATCACCCCGGGCATACTTTTCATCAGATCGAGAGCAGTACTTGAACTGACGCCAGCAATTTTTTGTGGATCAACTATCATCTTATCTCCATCAAACGTAATAACAGGCAAACGGGATTTTACAATTACCTCCTTGAGTTCACTTATTTGTTTACTCAAATAGATATTAATAGCTTTTTGATTAAAGTCAGAGCTTGATATTCTTAAAAAGAAAATCGAATAATTCAAGGCACTAACTCTAAATAGATATTCTCCTTGTTTAATATTATCAAATCTAAAGTTCCCTAAACTATCTGTCAGCGTCGCTTTATACAAAGTAGAATCTTTTGAACTTAGCAACTCAACAACTACCTTGTTTATAGGCTCTCTTGAGACGCTATCAGTAATAATACCGCCAATTGAACCCAGCCTATTCTGAGATGATACACGCAAATTGATAAACGAAAGCGAAATGATAACGCAAATAATTAAAATCGACTTAATTCGCGACATAGGATATGATTTTAATACATCATTAATACACTGATGGATTATTTGGATAGTTAAAATTGGAAATGTGAAACCCAAAGCCATAATGGTATAAATAGAACCGGCTGATCATTTCCGGTTCCATTTGATAAATTATGCATTACAAGTCTTCTTGCAGCAACTAACTGCTTCTGCTTCTACAGCCTCAGTTTTAGGGCAAGTAACGCAAGAATCAGTTGAAACTGGCACTGGCGTACAACTACCGCCAGCGGGGGCGCAAGTATAACTGCTAGTCGTTCCGTCACTGATCAATGCATTTCCTCCAATCAGAGATTTCATTTGCTTTTCTTGTAGACTTACTAAGGTTTCCTTATTAAGACTTAATTTTTTGATTTTCTTTTCCATTGTGTAATTGGATTTGAATTTTTGATTAGGATATTTACGAAATAACTTCCTCTGCTGGTGGATCCTGTTTTTTACATGATTTCTTGCAGCATGAATCAGGACAATCTGCTGATGGGCAGGAAGAAGATTCACCTGAAGTGTAAAGCACAGCTTCTCCACCTAAAACAGCTTTCATCTGCTTATCTTGCAGACTAATCAAGGTTTCCTTGTTCAGAGAAAGTCTTTTAAGTTTTGGTTCTTTTTGCATGGTAAAATGCTCATTTAAAAAATGAAGCCAAATTTTTAGTGATGAAAATGCCTCCAATTTCGGTCTCGGCAAATAATACCTATTCGTGATCTAAATGCATTAAATCACGACAATTGGCCAATGCTCTTTTTTATTTTCTTTTGGTCAAAGGGCTAAACATCCAGCAATCGTAGCTACTGATGATTTTAATAAAATAGAAATTACATTTCGAATAGCATGCTATTTTAAAATTTGTTACTGATTGATTAAATAATTCAAGATCGACTTGATCTATAAATTACTACTGATACATTAAAAATGGCGGGGGGGGAGAGAAATGTATCATCTAATTTTCAATAGTACTTGAATAAAAAGTCTCAAAAAAACCAGTTATCTGGTATTTTTTTAAAAACTTCTTATTTTGTTAAACTTATCATTAAAATGACTGGATAAAAATCAACAATATTTGTTTTTACTAAAACTATTGCTGTCAACCAATAGCAGTTAGTCTATATAAATTAGAAATAATCGGAAGACAGGCTTTGATGAAAAACAGTTTGTGTAGTTTTGGTTATATAGGGTTAATCTTACAATTTCAACAACCTGATTCCGATGACTTCACTAACCTTCAAAATGCAATATTTATACTATTGGTAACTTATAATATTAATTTAGAATGCATCCTAACATATTATCCTATATTTGTATAATTTTTGAAGTCGTTTTTAGCAATTAAATATTCCACCTCCTTACTATGATAGATATTGCGCTTGTAGAAGATAATTTACAAATGAGAGCGTTGATACAAAGAATTATTTCAAGTATAGAGGGTAAAAGTGTTGTGATTGAAACAAACAATGGATATGAGTTTCTAAGACAACTCAATTCTAAAAAAAAATTACCTGATGTTGCAATTATTGACGTTAATATGCCAGTGATGGATGGGATATCTGTAACTAATTTTCTTATGCATCATTATCCCAGTATTTCAATTATTGGAATCTCATTTCATACGCATTTTTCTATTGTTGAAGATTTATTGAATGCAGGTGCTAAAGGATTTCTTGCTAAAAAAAATATTAGTAAAATAAATTTAAAAGAAGCAATAGAATGTGTTCTAAATAATAATTTTTACATTGACAAAGACCTTAAAGTTAGAGAAGATTATATCCAATTAAATAATAGTGAGGTAAAAGATTCTGACATTACCTTTTCAACAAAAGAAAAAATGTTTCTTCAATTAATGGCATCTTCTATCTCGTATGCTGAGATTGCCAACCTCATGAATATTTCAAATGAAAGTATATATAATTATCAAAAAAGCTTAAAGGAAAAGTTAGGACTTAGTACTAGGCAAGAATTCATTATTTATGCAATACAACATGGAATTGCCAAAATTGCAAGAATTAATTAAGATATTGTAAGAATCATAAACCATTAATTAATATAATAGGAGTCTTGCAAGAGAGCCATCTTCTAATTTTAAGATTTAAAGAATTGTAATGATAGCGCATTATGGTACTATCTTATAAACCTCCTAAATACTTAATTTTTCGAGCCCCTCCTTTTGTATATTTATTAGAAAACAAGCACTTACTATCAATATTCCTCAGCTCTTTCCAGTTAAGATAGATGTAAATAAAATAGATTATTGTTTATCTACTTCAAACAATATATTTTAAAAATAAAATACTAACATTTTTAGTATTTTAGCTGGTATGAGCCCCCATCCCCGCCATATCATCCACCTCGACCTCGACACTTTCTTCGTTTCGGTAGAACGTATGATCAATCCCAAATTGATTGGAAAGCCGGTGCTGGTGGGAGGTACAGGCGATCGTGGTGTGGTGGCTTCTTGCAGTTATGAGGCGCGCAAATTTGGGGTTCGTTCTGCGATGCCCATGAAAGCTGCCTTGCGGTTGTGTTCCGATGCCATTGTCGTGCGCGGGGACTATGAGGCCTATAGCAAATATTCCCATCTCGTGACCGATGTGATCCGCGATCGCGTGCCCTTGTTTGAAAAATCGTCGATCGATGAATTCTATATCGATATGACGGGTATGGAAAAATTCTTTGGTTGTGCCAAGTACAGCCGAGAGTTAAAGCAGTTCATCACCAAAGAAACAGGTCTTCCCATCTCCTACGCCCTCGCGAGTAATAAACTGGTCAGTAAAGTCGCAACGAATGAAGTAAAACCCAACGGTCAGCTAGAAATCCCCTTCGGCACCGAAAGATCCTATCTAGCACCCCTAAAGATCGACCGCCTCCCGGGTGTCGGTGACAAAACAAAAATTCTTTTGATCAATATGGGCATCCATAAAGTAGAAACTCTTTCTAAAATACCGGTTGAACTACTCACCAACTTAATGGGAAAACCGGGCATTGATCTACATCGAAAAGCCAATGGCATCGACGAGTCGCCGGTAATACCATTTCACGAAGCAAAAAGTATTTCGACAGAACAGGCCTTCCAACAAGACACGATCGACCTGCGCTTCCTAAACGCCCAACTGGTGCGCATGACCGAAAAAATCGCCTTCCAACTCCGTCAGGAAAACAAACTTACAGGTTGCATCTCCGTAAAGATCCGCTACAGCGACTTCGACACCCACACCATGCAAAAAACAGTGCCCTACATGAACCAAGATCATCTTATTCTACAAATAGTAAAAGAGCTTTTTGTCAAATTAAATACAAGACGTTTACTTATACGTCTAATTGGCATTCGTTTTTCAAATCTAATTCCTGGCAATTATCAAATCGATATTTTTAGTGACTCCCAAAAAAAAATTTGTTTCTACAAGCAGATAGACTCTATAAAAAAGGATTTTGGAGAAAAGTACTTAGTCAAAGGATCAGGCTTACTACATTAATAAATTAATACTAAACTTAACATTGTAAAATTTAGAATGTCTGTGAAAAGACGATTACAAATCATTCATAAATTAAAAATCATTGTAACAATCTACTAAACCTGTTTATTGAATCGAATTCTCAAATTAGACCATTTATAACCGCGTCATTAAAAACCTTTTAGCAAATTGAACACTAGTATAAGCAGCATATGATTGATACATATCATTCTTGTGCTCATCTCCAAAGTCGCATATTGATTTAATTACAACAGGAGTAATTTTCGATTCAAATATTTGTGTACAAGTAAAATATAAACCATAAGCCTCCATTTCTATTCCGATCAGTTTCCGATTTTGCAATTTTATCTCTGCTAGTCTTGTACTACTTGCAACTACTTGAGAGCCACTACCTAAAGGTCCAATAAAAGCTTTTAAATCAGTAGATATCTGAACCCCTTTCCAGTTTCTTTTAATATCATATAACATATCAAAATCATTGGCAAAATGAGTCAATATATTCTTTATTTTACCACTCATCGAGATAGATCGTGGCTCTGCTTCAAAAAGGATTTCACCAAAACGTTGCTCACCTAGATCCTCATCAACTTTAAACTCTGATATTTTTCCAGAATTATAGTCCCAACACAAATCACCAATAAGTATATCTCCAAAATTAACATTTTGTCGCTTGATACCGGCTGTAATCCCAGTTAAAAAAATATAAGCAGGTCGAAATTTTAATATTATTTTCATACTCAACGCAGAACAGGCAACCATACCCATTTGATCTGCATATGCAGCAAGTATTCTTTTATCCTTACCATTCTCCGAAATAGTGGTTTCAAAATACAAGGTAGGATCATCATGATGCTGAAATTTATTCCAATTATCAGACAACTCTAAAATTGCCTTAAATTCAGGATCATATAACGCGCATATGAATGCAGCATCATACTTTGATCTTAATTCATCAGGATCGATAAAATCTTTCTTTAATTTGACAATATGAAAAATAATCCTCTTCAGCTTTTGTCTCCATTCTAAACTATTTAACTCATACTGTAGCAAATAATAAAGTCGTTTCTCAAAAAACTCAGAAAACTCATCTGTTAAATCATCATACTTTGTAAGTCCTATTATAAATAATGGTTCCTTTAAAAATGGGGTAGTTTCAAGTTCTTCAATCAAATCACAACTATTTTGTGGGTTCGGTACTTCACCCTGACGCAATGGTATAACTAAGTCTATTATTACAATATCGAATTGATTATTTTCTAAAAGCAATTTTGCTTCTCGAATATTAGCTGCATGTTGAATGGAACGCTCCAAATTGGCATTGATACTAACAATTACCTCTTTAACAGCAATCATTTTATCTCGATCATCTTCTATTATCAGAATATCTATCATAACATATTATTAATCTTATTTTTTAAATCGCTTTGCCAGTTTAAATCATCGATATTAAATAAGATGTATCCTAGGTAAATTTCACCGTAATTAGATTCAAAATGAAAATTCAGGTTATCAATATTCTCGCCATCATCAAAATTCTTGTATAAAGTAACTACAATAACTTTAGTAGATATATCGTTCATATAAATTTGATTGAATAAATATTTTCCACCAGACGGAAGAAAATCGCCGCCACCGTTTCCAAAATCAAAGTGAGGGATACTAATATCTAATAGTATTAAATCAAAATCGCTTGGGCTTAATAATACTTTTAATGCCGAATGATAAGAAGAAGCTAATTGAATTTCACTTACACCAAGTGAAACAAGAAACTCGATAATCTTATCACTCTTAAATGCGTTATCCTCGATGATTAAAATTTTCATACAACTAAATGATGCATATTTATCTTTATTCTAACAAGAAATTGTCGCTCAGAATCAATACCATATTCTAAAGTATTATTATTGCATTTAAAATCTGTTTTAATAATATTAAGCGCTTTTAAAAACCCAGAATTTCTCTCATTTACCATTTTTTCAAAATTATCGAACTCCTGCTTCTGAATTGCGATTTTCTTATTTAATTCAATGATATCAATATTATTACCTATTGGATTAGTCATTATAAGAACCAAACAATCACCTTCCTTTTCGCTTTTTATAGTCATTGGAACAGCACCTTCTGTGTAAAAAGAGTGTTTAACTACATTATCCATAAATAATCTCAATAAATCTGTAAATGAAACATAATATTGTCCTTTAATTCTAAAATCGAACCCTAAATCTCGAATCAAGGACAATCTTATATCCAAACTGCTTCTACTCAAATATGTATATGTAATTTCGATAATTTCAGAAAGCAATAAATCTGACATTTGAGTATTAGACCGAACAAACCAATTTGAAATACTTTCTAATTCAGAATTTAATTGAGCCTTACATACAGACGTTTTAATAAAAAATTCAGAGAATACATTTTTTCTAACTACCCTATTAACATTTTCCTCAAGAGTTAATATTAAGCTATTAAGAGATTGAAGTAATTCCTCATTAATATAGCTTCTTATCACCTTTAAATTTTCTTCTGTCCTATCCCATAAAATCGCATAAATAGCAAATACAAATTTTTTGAAGTCTCCATTGTCTACAATTAGCTTTTCATCGAAACTAATAGTAGAATTATTAAAATGATAATTGAACAACCCTTCTTTATTTTTACTTTCAGTTTTGATTTGTAATTTTTTAGATAGTACATCTAAAATTAACTTATCAATCGAATTTGAGAACTCCGCTAATTCAATTTTAATTTTTTCAATTTTTTCTTTTGAAACACCCTTCGAATTTAAAATTGGCATCCAGTAAGTATTTTCTAAGTATCTTTTTCCAGATTGATCTCTTTGGGTAACTAAAAAATATTTGACGAAAATTGATCTTACTGCAGATTCAAAAACACCGTGCCTTATCCGTGTACTCAAATAATTTACTAATCCAGATTTATTAAATAAAAACTCATTTTTAATTAAAACAAAAAGTTCGTTGAAAATGGGAGTAAAAACTGTCTGTGGAAACAATGGCAAATTTGAGTATAAAGTAGTTGAGCTTTCTCTTAAATCATTTTCGTCATAAACCTTTACTAAATGATGCAGTCTTTCAAATATAGCCTCATGCTGTTTTAATTCTGACTCATATATAGCATCTTCATTGATATAAATTTTACTTTCATCTAGCTTATTTACCCCATCAGATATAATCAACTTTCGAGTAATTGATAAAATTTCTTTCTCATACTCACTTTTTGCCGAACTATCTAACTCTTGTAAAATATGAAGTATTTTAATCCTTTCAAACTGAATTTCATTATGTGTCTCAAATACAGTAGAATGTTTTAAGACTTCTACGGTACAAACATTTTTTAAAAAATAAATTAAACAATTTAATTGTTCATTGGACTGAGTCATCTCAGATGGTTTCGATATACCAAGTGTTTTGAAATATAGACGAACTGCATTAAAGACCTCGACACTATCAGCATTACAATTATTATAAAAAATTGGCACATATATAGTAGCGGAAATGTTTTTAAGTCTATTCTTTCTATTTATTTCTAGAAGTTTATTTACATCCCATTTTGAAACTAAAAATTGAGACTCAAAATATGTTTCAACAAAACATAGTATAGCTAAATCGAATTCTTTTACTTGCAAGTAACAATAAAACAACCTTCGTAATATCTTTTCATAAATAAATCCTATTGTTTTTACATCTCCTCTTATTTTTTTTAAAATTTCGATAGCTTCTTGAGGCTTATTATTTGTCATCAAATAATCTACTTCAATCATACCCTTCCTAACTGGATTATTTGAAATTAAAGCCAAATTATCAACACCTCTATTTTCAACTATATTTAGATAATATGAATAGGTAAAACAATTATTTGATTTTTCATTTTGTTTTCTGATATATTCTAAAGCTAAACTATTATCAAAAGCCTTATAAAAATATGGACTATTTGTAGATGTATATAGCAAACTAGAAATTTGAAATAAATTATTACCATAAAGTTCTAAAGCAATTATATTTATCAAAAATGTAGAAATAGAGAAGCTTTCCAACATATAAACAATTTTGAGTAATGCTCCTCTAGCTCCCTCAATCGTAGACCAATCACTTGGCTTTGAAAATATAATCCTTACATGATTCCAGATTTCAATTTGAAGATTCCCAATATTCGTCTGCATTTGTTTATCTAAATAAATCGATGATTTCACATTTAAAACAAATGCGTCAAATTGATTTGGCTGGCGCCGTATAATATCCTCAGAAAGAAGATAACATTCCTCGTAGCTACCATTTAAATATAATTCATGTGCTCTTAGAACTAATTCATGATCTTCTTGAAATTCATTCATCCAAATTTTGTGAAAAATACATGCAATATTTTCAAGAATTGGATCAACTACTTTTTTAGCAATAGAGATTATCCTATAAGAATACTTAGTGATATCAAACTCATTTGGGTTCGATCTAGAAATGCAACAAATTTTCACGAAAGTATTGTATCTATCAACTAATGAATATCTAAATTCATTTTGAAGAATATGCAAGTAATCCTGAGTAGTAAAATTTTTTCCGAACGGATCGAGCTTGAAGGTGTAATAAGATAGCAACATGTCTTTATCATTCCCATTATATTCATCAAAAGCCGCTAACATTTTTTCAGAGAAGTTTGGCACTCCCCCCATTCTTTCAATTCTTTCAGAATAGTAAATTGCCAAAAATTTTACATCAAAATTTATATCATCAGAAAATAATTCATCTAGAAATTTTTTATTTTCAACAATTCCTCCAGATAATTCTGCCAATAACAGTCTTTGTTCTAAAGACCATAATGAATAGCATATTTCTGAATCAATAACAGATAATATAACTTCAGCATTTTCATATTCACCTTTTAGTACGCAGCTTTCATACTCTCTCTTTAGTCTAAGATATTCTTGAATTTTTTCATACCCTTTTCTCATTGCAAGGAAAAACCATTCAACTTCAACTTCAATCGAATTTGCTTCTAGGATCATAGGAACCTTACTCAATTCTTTATAAGACCTTGGGAATGGAATTCCAATTATCCAGTTTAAATGACTAGTAACATACTGAGAGTGATTATCGGTTAAATTGCATAGATTTTGAAATCCTGCAGTATTTTTCATGAAGTGAATTGTTTGAGCAGGTCCAATTCTTGTGTTTTTCACACCTTTTATAAAGTTCGATAAGATTGTATCCATTAAAATTAGAATATTGAGCTATATATATTTAGTGACATTATTACTTAAACCATCAACTTACTATTGTACAAAAGTTTAGCCATTTATGAAATTAAGTCATACTCCTCTTTAGCAGTCGGAGCACTTGCAATCTTAAAATCCTTTGCCACCGTCCATGCCTCCATTTGCTCGGAAGGGAACTGTGTCCCTCCTATCGATTTAATTTGAGCTTCTGTTAACTCACCAAACATCCACTCCCAAGCCAGATCCTCATTGAGTATCGTCGGCATCCGCATTTTACTATTGTGAATCTTTGCCATAATATGACCTTCGGGCGCTGCAGTAGTGCAGATAGAAACAGTGTCTACTGTTTCTCCGGTAGTAGTATCAGTCCATGGTTTGTAAATACCCGCCATAAAAAAATAGGGCTGATCCTTCACTCTAATATGATGCGGAACCTTAATCGCAGTCTTGACAGGCTCACCCGTTCTTTTATTCAACGGAAAGAAATGTCGCCACTCATAAAACCCGGTAGATAATACCAGACACCTTCTTTGAAGTGCAGATTCGCGGTAGATTTTATTAGGAAGCAACATCTCTTCAGAAATGGCATTGAGCGTTGTGATACCTGGAATAAATTTGCCACTCGCGTCCTTATAACCTCTTCTCCACTGATCGACTTTCTCTCGAGTATCCAAAGGTTTTCCAAACCACTTATCGGGAACAAAACCCCATTCCATTTGTACCAAATTAAAATCTTGCTTTCCGGCTATAGGCTTTAAAACGGCAATATTGCCATAAGCAAATCCATCATGCAAATCACGATCTAAAAAACCATATTGTCTGACAGCCTTTTCCAAACTCTTCAAGCGTATAAATTCTGCATGACTAACTTTCTGTCCGTTATAATAACACATGGGAAAAACTTAACAGTAATGGTTTTCGATATTAAAACTTACAAGGGCTACCAGTGATGGATCTATCGAATTCCCCAATGCCCGATCCAATTTTGAAATGGCAAATCCTTCTGGAATAGGAACGAGCCGAAACAGATAACCGTCTTCATCAGAGACGCAAAACTGGACCTCCCTTTCAGATGTCTGGGGGGTGACACATATCTTGCCGATATAAAAGGGATGATCCATTATATCCAAGATAAGAATTTTACTCGAAGAGACGAAGGGGTGCAGAGGACTGTTGTTTGGCAGAAGGAAGATTCGACTCAAAACGATCGATATAAGGTCCAAACTCTTCAGCCTCAGCCAGTCTCCCTTCTGGCAGGGAAGTCCAAAACTTTCCTCCATGATCCGCTTTGGCTTGCGTAATGACCAAGGGTGAGCGACCATCTTCAAAATAGAGGGCGTATACCCAATCCCGACCTATCAATTTAGGTTGTACCTGAATCCTTTGTTCATGATACCAAAACTCAAATGGTTCGGCTGCTTTTTGCATGAGCTAATATAAAAATAAGTTTCTAAAATACTAAATTATTTAGCTTTTTTCTTCAAAAGAAAACAAGTCTTGCCCTATGACATCCATCAATCGAACCAAGGTCGTAAGCCTAAAATTCACCTCTCCCCTTTCCATTCTTTGTAATTGTTGCACTCGAATACCACATCGTTGACTCAAATCTTTGATGGAGAGTTGATGATGTTTTCTGAATGTTTGAATATTTTGTCCAATCTGTTCGTGATAAACACTGATGGATTTTTTCATACCAACAAAATACCCCAACTAAAATAATTCTTTGACGTATGCTCATACGCCAACCATATTAAATCGATGAAGTGGAATTGGTCGATTGCCTATTCAAATGTTTGGAGAGCTCAATTCCCTTCTCTGTGATAGAAAATTGAATCGTATCTCCGTGAAAAATTTGGACTGATCCTTCTTCTTCTAAAGCACTTAGACAAGAAAAAATAGCAGACCAATCCATCGGCAAGCGTAAAATCAATTCCCTCGGAATAAACTGGTATAAACTAGGTTGTGCAGATTCAGCGACCATTTGTGCGAGCGTATGCAATACCAGATCCTTGTGTTCCATGTGCCGAAGATAAGCGCTGGAAAAATAACTTTGATTGGAGCCCACCATTTCTTTTAAACATTCACTTACATTTACTTATGCACGAAACCTTCGACCTACCCGTATGGTATAATGGGAAAGAGATCATGTTCCCTGCCGAACTCCAGCCCTATGGATATACCCATCGCATCACAGTTCACATCGAGAACTTCCCATTTATGTTTGAGCCCGATGAAGAAAAAAATTACCGAGCCATTATTTCGATTGAAGATCAAAAGAAAGCAGAAAAAATAGACAAACAACTCTTACAAATGGTAGCAGAAACCTTACAAGATCTTTTCGGTTAATCTTCCAATGACTTATAAACAGCATTATCATAACCAAGAAAAATTGTAAAGTATCCGTCTTCTTTTAAGTGATACCCATACCGATAACAGAAGATAAAATCTTTGTGTTGGTGGGTAAAGTATTCCAAATTAAACCCTTGCTTGATAATTTGCTCTCGCTTCTTTTTCACCAATTGTTTCCCACCCAAAGCCTTAGCCAGAATCTGAAAATTCTTCAATAATATTTTATTGATCCGTTTGATATCCGGATGTAATTCTGCCCGCTTCGGATTATGATAAGCAGCCCGACACTGCTCATTACAAAACTTGGCATCCTTCCGCATACGCTGATCCAGCGGCTTTCCACACGCTGAATACAAACAATATCGTTCCGAAGGGTGCTTTACAGTTTCCATACGATAAATCTAATCAATTTACCCGTTTCCGAAACGTATAATAAACGAAACGGATATGCATAAAAACGGCTATTGTTTCCGGAAGTTCCAAGTTTTGCTGTTCAAAATCATCAACATGAAAACAAAAAATTTCGTTCAGCTGATTGGTTACCTCGGGGATGACCCTGAAATCCACAATACGCCATCAGGTCAAACTTTAGGGTATTTACGTGTAGCAACAGATCATTACCGCAAAAAAGAAGATGGTTCAGCCACCACTATTACTACCTGGCATGACATCAAACTGTGGAACAAATTAGCCCAGCAATTACCGGGCAATTTTATCAAAGGCAGCCATGTCCTCATTGAAGGTGAAATCCAATACCGAACATTTTTAGATCATGTAGGACACAAACGCTATATCACGGAAATCAAAGCAGCCAAAATTGTAAACCTGGACCGTTAACCCAATCGAAGACCTATGCATACAAAAGCTTCCAAATTCATGTACCGAGAACCAACACCTGTCAAAGGATGGGGATGTCATTTCGATTCATTGACTGAGCTCCGCTTTGCCATCTCAGTGATGGAAGACCATGCCTTTATGCGCTCACCGGTATCCATGTATTTTCATCCAAGCACAGGTCAGCTGGCTCATTTTCCCCGAGGCTGTTTTCTTCGATATACACCGGACTTTCTGATCCGTAATTATGAAACAAAACAAGCTACTTTGGTGGAAATCAAGCCCAGAGCCTTCGAACAAGAGCCCTCCCTGCAATTGTTCCAGCAGGTTGCCAACAATTACATCCGCACCCTCAAATTTGATTGGCAATACAAGATCATTTTTGACGACCAAATCATACTCACTGAAGAACAACTCCGGCATTACCAAGATTGCCTAAAACAATCGGGTAAAGAAAGATATCTGTGGTATGAAGAATATTATCGAAGAATCACAGGTGCAAAAACAGGATCAGCGTATAAATCAAATGCGGAACTCGACTTCCTCATGAGAGGTTGGTAACATGCAAGACACTATGAAATGGATATCAAGAATTACACCAAAAGAGTCTACCCTTGTTTGTATCATGGACAATGGATGGATTCCTTGTTAGAGTTGAGATACATTTTATCCATTGAAAATACACATGCTTGGCAGCGAGATAATCTGCAGATTTATTTCTCGGTGAATAAGACTACAAAAAGTGTCGAAAAAGAGCTGAGAAGGTATACTCCTGATTTTTTGATCCGGAATTATCAGACAGGCGAAGCCAAACTGATAGAAGTAAAACCAAAGCATTTCAGAAATAAAAGGCAATTGCTTCTAAGAAAGCAAATAGCGGAACATTTCATCGAATATTTTGGTTATGACTGGACATTCGAAATCGTATTTGGAGAACAAATCTTATTATCGGAAGTAGCTGAAGAAAAATATCGACAACTCATACAGGACTTTACAGTGGGTCGACACTGCCCCTCACCGATCCCCTTATCTCAGCGAGAGTCATACATAAAGTTTATAAGAGAAGGTGTTTTGTCGGCTGAAGTCAGCAAGTAGCAGCAGTTGTTGCGACGCTCCGTTCATCTTTCTGTTCCATGATCATATCGTAAAAACCAGATCTATCAAACATGCAATGATTTTCTTATCAAACCCCTCCATAGATGTTGAGAGGGGTTCGATAAGAAAACTCCTTCCATCATTTCTAACCAAAAATTGTATAAAATGGAATTCACAGGAAGAATTACAACAGATGCTAAAACCAGCGTTGTAAAAGGCGGTAAAGAAGTCGTCAACTTTTCGATTGCACTAAACGATCGGTACAAACCAAAAGGAAGTACCGAGTCCAAAGAATTCACCACTTATATCAACGTAGCATGGTGGATGAATCAGGCAATCGCCAAAATCTTAAAAAAAGGAGCAATAGTCACTATCTCAGGGCGGATCTATCCGCGTGCGTATAGTGATATGGAAGGCAATCCAAAAGCCAGTATAAACTGCCATGCGAGTAAAATCCAAATCATCCATTTCGCTAAAAAATCCACAATGGAATCCACACCAGAAAACGGAGAAATCATCGATCCAATAGATGACTTGCCTTTTTAATAAATCACTACTAAAAAAAACGGTATGAAAAACAATTTTGAAGAACGAAAAGAAAGAAGAATAGAAAACGCCAAGCAAATGGCGATCAAAAACCAAAAACTTTCGGAGCAATTACATGCAAAAGCCAAACAGATGAGTTCGGTGATCCCTTTTGGACAGCCCATACTGGTAGGTCATCACAGTGAAAAATCAGATAGACGTTATAGAGATAAAATTCAAAACACATTTGGCAAATCCTTCGAAGCTGCAGAAAAAGCAGACTACTATGATGAAAAAGCCAAAACCATTGAAAATAATACAGCAATTTCTTCCGATGATCCACATGCAATTACAAAATTGAAAGAGAAGCTTACCAATCTAGAAAAGCTGCAGTCCTTTATGAAAGCTGCGAATAAATGCATTGGAACTAAGAATAAGGATGCTTTTCTAAAACTAGAATACGGATCCGAAGAAACATGGCAAAAATTAAATACGCCCGATTACCTCAATAGACTAGGATTCCCAAGTTACGCCTTGACAAACAACATAGCCAATATTCGAAGGATTAACAAGCGGATCCAGCAACTGGAAAAACTGGAATCATTGACCACCACAGAAATAACCATAGGTGATAACCGAATTGTGGCAAATGTAGAAGCCAACCGCGTCCAAATTTTCTTCTCTGCAAAACCGGAGGAATCCATCCGACATCAACTCAAGAAAAATGGGTTTAGATGGTCTCCATCTGAAGGTGCTTGGCAAAGACACTTATCAAGCTATGCATTCCATATAGCCAAGGAGATGATTAACTCATCAATAAAATCATCTTAAACATAAATAAAAGTCTATCCGTGATAGAACCGATCATTTCAAAAAATCGAACTATGAATAAGATAGAAGAAACTGCACATCAAAAGACCTGTTTAACCTGCGGCCATATCATTCGGGGAAGAACAGATAAAAAGTTTTGCGACGACTATTGCAGAAGTACATACAACAATAAACACGCTTCAAACAGACTTGGTTTTGTCCGATCTATAACCAATAAGATTATAAGAAATAGAAAAATCTTAGAAAAATGGTCGACAAAAAAGAGAAATCCCGTTTCACTCTATGACTTATTATCCGATGGATTAACGCTATCCTATGCCACAGAATACATTAATCAGCCTGTAGGCAACCCACATATCTATTGTTATGAATATGGGTACCAACTCCTTCCGGGAAACCAATGTAGAATCTTGAAACCAAAGAACACTGTGGATACAGAAATCATTCATCAAAACTCAATCCAATGACTGACTTTTTATTCTTTCTCCAAGAAACTGCCTTTTGCGACCTAACACGAGGGAATTTCTACGTCATTGAAAAATTTCATTTCCCGGCTTTTGTGTTGGACGAAAACGGAGAACCGAAACGATTTGACACTTATGGCGAAGCTGCTGACGAAGCGATGCTTTGTCAAAACGGACATGTGATTGCATTCTAAAATGGATCGTTATGAATCAAGTAGAAAAAAAAGATCATTTTCCTGAAAACCGAATTTCTGAAGTAGAACTGATCTACAAATACAAAGTTCCTTATTCAGCAAGGACTAAAATTACTTGCTCAAAAGACACCTATTCCATCCTTTTAGCAAGTTGGAATCCGAATAAGATTGAATTACAAGAACAATTCAAGATCTTATTACTTAACCGCTCCAATGCTGTCTTAGGAATTGCTGACATTTCTTCTGGTGGTATAACAGGTACAGTCGTAGACATCCGAATCATCTTATCCACGGCTTTAAAAGCCAATGCAACAAGTCTTATACTATGCCATAACCATCCCAGTGGTAATCTCAGTCCTTCAGTAGCAGATGAAACAATAACGACGAAAATAAAAACCGCTGCTGCCTTCCTGGATATCCATGTACTAGATCATATTATTCTTTCTAGCGAAGGATACTTCTCCTTTGCAGATGAAGGTCGAATCTAAGTAAAGTCTCTACTCCTCTCGAAGCCTACCTAAAATTTAGGCAGGCTCTCCCCACCCCTTTTTTCCTACCTATTTTTGTTCCACTATTTCAACAGTATGCCAATCCTGTGCAACTAGTAGCAGCCTTAACGGCATACGGCAAGATGTACAAACGTTTTACGTTTGGCATCTTGCCCTGCACTCGGAACTCGTGCAGGGGAAGCATTGTTAAACCCGTATCATGGATCAAAACCAAAAGGATATTAGAAACATCATGATCATGATTCGGATGAATCATTTGGAATATGAAAGACTGCTTATATTAAGAAAGCGAACAACTGAAAAAAAGAATAGCACCTACATCAGAAAAGTGGTACTCTTAGAACCTGTAACTGTCATATACAGAAATGGATCAGCCGATGATTTTTTGGAAGAGATGTTACACTTAAAAAAAGAATTACAGGCGATAGGTAACAATTTCAATCAGGCAGTGCATAAACTACATACACTGGATAAAATACCAGAGTTCAGAAAATGGATCACAGACTATGGACAATACCACCAATTGTTCTTAGGAAAAACCAATGAAATACTCGATCGGGCGAATCGTTTTTATGAACTATGGTCGCAAGAATAACTTTTCCAAAATCAGTTTCAAAAGCGCTTAATTACAATGAACAAAAGCAGCAACAAGGAAAAGCGATTTGCATCGGCGGAAATGGGACTTTAATAAATGCCAATGAACTAAATTTTTACCAGAAACTGGCAGTATTGGAAAACCGAAACGGTTTAAATGATCGAGCTACCACCAAAACTTTACATGTATCACTAAATTTTTCTCCGATCGAAGAATTTTCAGCTACCCAACTCATGGAAATTGCGACTGATTATATGCGCCAATTGGGCTTTGCCGATCAGCCATATTTTGTATACCAACATGAAGATGCCGGACATCCGCACATACATATCTTGACTTCCTGTATTCGGTCGGATGGAACGAGAATCAATACACATAATATCGGGCGTAATCAATCCGAGTTTGCACGCAAATATGTAGAAGCAAAACATGGACTAGAAAAAGCCGAAAACCATCGTTTAAAAAATGAAACTGGCATACTACCCTTTCGTTTGGAAAAATTGGAGTATGGGAAGTCTGAAATACGCCGAGGAATGGCGGCCATTGTACAAGCTGTTTATGGAACTTACAACTTCACTTCTTTACCCGAGTACAATGCCATTCTGAAGCAATTCAATGTTCTAGCAGATCGTGGAAAGGAAGAAAGTTTTACCTATCAAAAAAATGGATTGATGTATCGTGTGCTGGATACGCAGGGAGAAAAACAAGGCGTACCGATTAAAGCGAGCGCACTACCTGGTAACCCGGGTCTAAAAAACCTTACTGTTCGATATGAAATCAACCGTAAAAACCGCGAGCCCTTGAAGCAGAAACTTAAGCATACTATTGATACCTGCATCACAAAATCTCCAGCTTATTTAATGCAATTAAAGTCCTTATTAGAGCAGGAAAAAGTAAAGGTATTGACCAGACAAAATGAATCGGGAAGACTCTATGGAATCACATTTGTTGACATGGAAAACAGAAGTGTTTTCAATGGCTCAGAAATTGGCAAATCCTATAGTGTATCAGGGATACTCAAACAATTAAATGGCTCTCAGAATTCCCAAGCAAGAAATCATTGGATTCATGACCATCCAATAGAACAAAACAAAGGTGTAGTAGAATTTAATGGGTGGTCTATAGCAACGGAACTCATAAACCCAGTTCAAGAGACTACCCATATTCCCTATCATTTGAGAAAAAGAAAGAAGAAAATCAGACGCTCATGAGTGGCACCGGTGAAAATGATAATGACTTACGAAAGATATTAGACCTGACGCGTTTACTCAGTGTAAGTTTACTGCTTTTGCATATCTATTTTACTTGTTATGCTGCTTTTGAACAATGGCAACTCACCAGCGCTTTCACCTACAGGATCATCCATCAAATATCCAACGCCGGCTTATTCTCAAATTTCCATTCCGCCAAACTCCTTTCCTTGCTTTTTTTAGCGGTTGGTTTATTAGGTGTGCAAGGCAAAAAAGATCCTGCCAAAACAGTCAGTCAGGTATTGGTACTATTCTTCTCTGGATGTCTTCTTTTTTGGGGAAGCGCAGGACTGTTTTATCTCTCTTTTTCATTGACGACAACAGCCTTGCTCTACATCGGAACTACAATTACTGGATATCTGTTTTTAATGCAAGCCGGAACCCTTGCTACACGATTTATGAAGGCAACGAACATGGAGGATATCTTCAATGAAGAAAATGAAACTTTCCCGCAGGAAGAACGACTGCTCACCAATGAATATTCTATCAATTTTAAAGCAGAATACCGCCTCCGAAACAAAACAAGATCTAGTTGGATCAATATCATCAATCCCTTTCGAGGTTTACTCGTAACCGGAACCCCCGGGGCTGGTAAATCTTGGTTTGTGATCTTACCGGCTATGAAGCAGATGATCGAAAAAGGTTATGGAATGTTCATCTATGATTTTAAGTATCCCGATCTGTCCAAACCAGCTTATAACTGGATGTTACAATACGCGAATAATTTCACCAACAAACCCTCCTTTTATTCTATCAATTTTGATGATCTATCGACCTCTAACAGATGTAATCCACTAGATCCTTCTTCTATGTTGGATATCACCGATGCAACAGAAGCTTCCAGGATCATTTTGCTAGGACTCAATCGAGAATGGATCAAAAAACAAGGCGACTTTTTTGTGGAATCAGCCATCAATTTCCTGGCATCCATCATTTGGTATCTGCGTAAATATAAGGATGGCAAATATTGCACCCTTCCGCATGTATTAGAGCTCATGCAGGCAGAGTATGATGACCTTCTCCCCTTGCTGAATTCGGAACCTGAAATCGAAGTGCTGGTCAATCCCTTTATACAAGCTTACCAAAGTGATGTAAGAGAGCAGTTAGATGGACAAATTGCCAGCGCAAAGATTGCACTCGCAAGACTTTCCTCTCCCCAATTGTATTGGGTATTATCGGGTAATGATTTTACCCTTGATATCAACAACCCGGAAGCTCCCAAAATAGTATGCATGGGGAATAACCCGGAAAAGCAAGGCATCTATGGCGCAGCCCTATCATTGTACATTTCTCGGATGATCAGGATCATCAACAAAAAAGACCGTCAAAAATGTGCACTAATATTTGATGAATTCCCAACGATTTATTTCAATAACATGGACTCACTGATAGCCACAGCGAGAAGTAATAAAGTAGCAACCATTCTGGGAATGCAAGATTTTAGTCAGTTGAAAAAGGATTACGGTAAAGATCAGGCAGATGTCATTGTCAATATTTGCGGAAATATCATCAGCGGTCAGGTATTTGGAGAAACTGCAAAACTTCTCTCCGACCGTTTTGGTAAAATTCTGCAGGAAAAGGAAAATGTATCCATCAATCGAATGGATACATCCATCAGTAAATCCAAACAATTAGAGTCAGCGATTCCCGCTAGTAAAATTGCATCTCTATCATCCGGTGAGTTTGTCGGGATGGTCGCAGATAATCCAAAGGAGCGAATCAAATTAAAAATGTTCAATTCTGAAATCGTTGACCATAATGGTAAAAAGAATGTAGAGGTTATCAATACAAAAGAAATGCCATTTCAAAAAAATGTTCTTGATCTAGAGGTATTAGATAATTATAATCAGGTTAGGCTGGAAATTAAACACATGATTACCGATGAAATAATTAAGCTATTAGCTTTAAAAAAAAGTGAATAATATTTATTGGATTGAATTATTTTAAAGAATAAATAGAATACTAAATTTTTGACTATACTTTTTCATACTTACCAATTAAGCAACTCAGTTCCGACAACAAAAATACATCACAGAGATGTAGGGCTTTTTCTTTTGTGCTAACCCTCAAAGTAGATTTTTGGAACTTTTCCAAACATTCCAAAATTTGCTTCCCATTGATCTGCAAATCAAATGAATCCATATTTTTTCTCCCTATAAATAAATGCTTCTTCTCCGCCTTCAAGAATGTCACACACGTGTTCACGAATGCCCATTTGACTTAAAATCCCTATGCCTGCTGAGTCTTTGTAGGTGTTTTCTAATGACCCTGTGATGTATTCGAATTGGAATTTAGTATTAATTTTTCCGGTGTCTTGCCCACTTTGATTTGCGACAATGACTTCTTCGGCATCAGTAGAAACAACAAGATTGGCATTGTGTGTAACAAGAAGAATCTGCCTTACCTGTTTTTTGTCTTTGATGAAATTATTAAGATCTTTAAAAATCGTTCTATTATCAAGGTTATCCTCCGGTTGATCAATCAGAATAGGATGCTTTGCATTACTTAGATGAAGAATTATCTGCAATAAAACCAACCCACGCTTTCCCGGTGACATTTGGAGTATATCATCAGTTCCATAAATAATATTATACTTTATCTTATAGAAATCTTTAAAAAGTTGCTGTATGGCATCCTGCGGTGTAAAACCAGATTTAAACTTAATTTGGCTCACATCCGCGCTCCAGAGTTTATCAAATAAAGTAGTCAGGTTTGCAAGATGGCCAGCCTCAGTATAAACATAGTTATTCGATGCATCAAAGGAATTACCAAAAATAAAATTAAAGTTAGATCTGCCGTCCAACATGTTTCCAAAGCTACTTTGGAAAGATGCGAGATCTATCTCAAGGGCCGTAGATAGCTTTAAATCTTTACCTATTTCAGACAGGTATGGTTTTTGTATTTCTACGACAATGGTTTGATAAATGTTAAAAAGAGAAGAAACTGAACTTAATAGGGTTGCTTTAATTTTAGCCCCAGCCTCTTTTATTGAGGCCAAATACTTCTCCTTCTCTTCAATCAATCTAATTTTAGTTTCGTCTTCCTCCATTTCCTTTGCGAGTTTACCCATCAATGTCTGATTGGATATTTTTGCAGTAAACGGCAATAAATCAGTTTCGATACTTGCTAGCGTCTCAACCTTTGTCACAAGGGCCTCTTTGACTTTGGCTTCCAATAAATTGTATTTTTCAATAATACCATCAATTATCTCTGATACCTTCTTCTGATCTTCCTTAATGTTTATTTCTGCAAAAAATTTTCCCGTATTATCATCCGAATCGTTCCATTCCTCTAGCTTTATAGTTAGCGATGAAAGAAAAAGATTACGGCCAATATTAAGATGTTCCACATAATTACGGATATATGATCCATATCCAGTAACACGCTCTCTTGCTGCACCCACTCGGTTACGCCGGTTAATCAGTTTTGAATACTTGACCATTTCATCCTCTGTAAACCCTGCCTTTGCATTTAATTCACCAATTTCTTTCTTTACTCTTTGAATATTCGCAAGAATGGCCGTCTTGTCGCCTATTTCTCTTAGTTCTTTAATCCCTATTGAGTAGCTATTTCTTACAGCAAAAAGTTCATTGATCACTAAGCCGATTTTAAGATTTAATTCAAGTATGGACTTGGCTTGCTGATCGTAAAATTTCTTAAATACTTCGTTTTGATGAAGAATGCTATCAATTAACTCAGCCAGCTTCCTTTCACCTTTCTGTTCTGCAAGGTGATTTATATACATCTGGGGAATATAAGTTATCTGCCGGGTTTTCATTTCCTCCCCTTCGTTAATTCGATTAATATATCCATCCTTCCACAAAACTGCAAAATCAAATCCCGGCATATTCTTTTTCAAATCATATTCCTTCTCTCCAACAACACCCATTTTTTCTGAGACCTGTCGAGGATCAATTGCCTTGGCGATATGATACAATAAAAGAGATTTCCCTGAAGATTTTCCACCTATAATAACATTGAGGCTTGGATTTAATTCAATTACTTGGTCTGAGAAAATTGGAGGATTGGTAGCACCAATGAATTTTACTTTATCAATAACATTATAAGAAATCTTTTCATCAGGTTTGTCATCACTTAATATTACTCTTGTCTCAGGCTCATACCTAATCTGTTTCAACCCCTCGAATGTAGGATCCCCTTTAATCCAGGTAAAGCATTTTCCAATCCTATCCTTTTCAGAAGATTTTGTCATGCTAAAATGCGCATCACTGCAATCCAACAAGAGATGATTAACGAACTGGCTTTTAAGTTTTTTTTTGGCATTTATACAAGCATCTACAGTTTCGGAGGAAATAAAAACAAAATCAACACTATTGATAATATCCTTCTTTTCAGCAATACTTTGGTCATTCCACGAAAGGCTTTCCCATTCAGTCTTCCCAACTGCAGTTAAGTAATTATTTTTGAGATAAGTATTGGATTCTAGTTGAGCCATAATATCCTGCTCTTCTAAATTGAGGTTATTGAATCCTTCTTCCAGATCGCTTCCGTAAGATTTTAATTCTTCCTGAGGTAAACTTTTCTTAATGGCTTGTCCAAGATCTTCTAAACTGTTTCGAGTTATCACACCTTGCCATGTTACGCCAGAATGACCAGGTGAAACTTTGTATTTAGCGTCAAGTGTGTTTAAAAATTGAGTTTGAATTATATCTGGCGAAACTTCGTCGGAAAAAATCACATGAAAGTTAACTCGCTTCCACTCTTTATGTCCGGCAAATTTTTTAACCCTGAATTCCACCACGGGTAGAATTGTAGTTATATTCTTCAATCGCCCTGCTTTCCGGTATTCAAGCACTTTCCTATAACCATCAATAAATAAATAATCGTTGATCCCGATCACCTGGAACTCTGGAGGAAGAGCTTCCAGATCTAATATGAACTTCTCCCATTTCTCATCGATTGTAGCACCATCAAAATGCTGCACTAATGATGCCGGTGTATGTATGTGCAAATCCCACTTCCGCCATTCAGCACCTTTGGGAAATAAATCTGATTTCATACTTTATCAATTTTCATTTACTAAGCGAGCAATTGCACACTTTCTAATTTAATATCAGGGTAAAAGTCAGGAATATTAAATCCAAATATGTCCTTACGTGGAATATTCTTAATAAACTGATATTTTGTAATGAGCATCTTTTCTTTCGCCTTTAGTTTTGTCTCATTCTCAGTGGCGCCAGGTTTGAATTTTGGGGTAAGCTCCCACACCATTCCCATAAAAGATAAGCTATTTAAAAAAAGTAACACTTGCTCATGTGTTGACAACTGTGCTCGCAATGTTTTCACATAAAAATACTTTTCCTTTTTAGTTAGGGTTTTCTGCTTATCGATAAATTTTACCATTTGATACAAATGCCTGAAATAGTGCCCTAATCTGAATTGGTTGCCACCATAGTATTTCGTGAACTCATTACGATACCATAATGATTCTATTAAAGCTGCCTCTTCTTGATTAAACATTGTAGGATTGTAGTTAGTTCTCCTGCGAATCCTAGTTCCTAAAGCAACCCTGATCCTTTTTTGTGAATCCGAAATCGACTTTATTCCTTCCCAATTACTATGGTATATATGATCCTTTATAGGTTTTAAGGAGATATAATCAAGTATAGGCTTATAAAATTTGGGATTATACCGGCCTTCAAAAAGACTTTCAAGAATTCGACGTCCTTCTGCGTCAACACCAAAGAAAACTATACAATAAGGAATGTTAACTTTTGCCAGCTTAATCAAATCAACATTTGGGTTTGAATATTTAAAGGCTGCTTTTAATTTTCTTGCAAATTCGGGAACATAAATATTCGCTTCCGTTTTCATGCGGTAAAATGCTTTTATTTCTTCCCGGCATATAAGAACATCAGAAACGATTAATTGTATTACTTTTCTCGCTTCATGGGTTTTAGTAGTATTGTTTTCAAAAGCATCTTTTTTAAGTTCCCCTACATTGTCTCTATGCAATTTGAGCATCTCAAAGAAGTCGGTTTCCAATCGTTCCTTTTCAAAAGCATTTTTTTGATCAACAATCGCTGTGCGTTGAGCGTTAGAAACAATGCGTTGTTCTTGTAATGTCAGATAAAGGAAATAAAATGCTGCAGCATTTATCAGAGTACCGATTACTCCACCAATAAAATCACCAACCTGCCCAGTTTTTTCATATTCAATCTTTTCAGATCCCCATATTCGCATTCCATCAAACCATAAACTTCCAATAAAATAAATTATCATACCTGCGGATATGAGCAGAAGAATCCATGTAAGCAAACGTGTTGACATACCTAATGAGTTATGAAATGGTTAACCGCAAAAACTGCAGTTGGCTTTAGGGGGGAGAATACAAAATAGGCAAATTATGATAAAATGCAAATACTTAATGTTCAAGAATTAATATAATATAAAGAAACAACTTATATCGTTCACCATCAATAAAGCAACGCAGTTTGATTACTAATTCCTTATAAATATTACTGATTCTCCGTATAGTGTATTTTCCCGACTCTACCCATCATATTAAAAAAAGCAGTTTTACTCATCATCTCTCGAGTATCGTGGGGACGAACTTCTTTTATTAGAACACTCTGGGAAGAAGGGAAATTTCGAATAAATAAATATGGGTTCGAACAGTTTACAAGTCGGGTGAAATCCTAACTAATTGAAAAATAGATAACTATAATTAAAAAATCCCAGTTACTATCTGTAGATCCTTTTGAAACTGAAACGAACGCAACTTAGTTCCGACAACTGTTAAGGAAAGGTTAATCAACCTTTCCTTTTTTATTTACATTCGCTCGAAACTCTTGCTACATAAGCATTACATGAGAAACCTCCGGTAGAACTACCATTTCTCTAATCATTGCGCATTGAACTAAAAACTGTTTTCAGCTTACACATTGAAACCCTTACTAATAAAGGGTTTCATAAGAATACTCCTTTTTCTTGTAGAATTTGGTTCGAGAAAAACTTCGGTCACCAGTAATGGATTCGAACCGCTGCAATTGCAAATTTCACTACAACCTATTTAGTTGCAACAGAGATAGTTGATATAATAGCTCAGCAACCTCTTTGATTATAGAACTATCATTTTCGCTACCAATATCCCCCTCTCTTCTCTTAAAAAGATCATTAAAGGGAAACTTGAAAATATTATCTCCATCAGAGTTGATCCAAACTGATGAACGTAAAAGAGTAAGTCTCAAAAAGGTATCACGATTTTCTTCATTCAGAGTACAATAAAAATCATGCAACCGAAATATTTCTTTTGCTACATTATCTCTATTTGAAACAATCGTATAAATTTTCTTTGAACACGAATTAATAACCTTACTTAAAGCTTCAATTTTACCTTCGCAATCTCTTTTGATATCACAGTATGATTCGAAAGATATCTCTTGATTTAACATTAACTCTTTTGCCTTTCCGATACGATCAAGAAAAATATCCATACTCATTGACGCCTTGTTATTTTGAGCTTTAAGATCTTGAAGACGATTTTCTGTCAAACTTTTTAAAGTGTCTTGATATTGAGAGATATACATTCCTGAAAATCTTAATTTTGACAGACGGACTAAGAACCAATTAAACACACTACTAGCTCTTACTCTATATTTACATTTCCTTGTACAGTGATAATAAAAGTATCTTAGCTTTCGTCCTCTAGAACCGCTGCCTGTTAAGTTCTTACCACATATAGGACACTTCATATAGCCTCTAAATGGAAGCTCCGGCCTAAACCCAATACAATAAGCGCGTTTATCCTCTGCAAATAATAACTGCACCTTGTCAAAAACATCCTCAGATACAATTCCGATATGATTACCGTATATAACAAATGATTCTTTATTACTTAACTGAGATCTAATTTTTCCAGCATACACTGGATTTTTAATTATATTCCAAAAATGAGATTTGCTACATTTCAATCCTTGTTCTCTTGCCTCTTCATAAAGAGAGGAAACTGTACACTTTCCTACTACCAACTTCATAAAAACCTGTTTAATGATACTAGCCTCAGGTTCTTTTTGAACTATTACTTTTGAGCCATTTGAATAAGTATGATTTAAATAGCCTATTGGAGCTGGACCAACCCATTTACCACACTCTTTAGCTTTTCTTATACCATTTCGAATATTTAAACCTCGTCTATCATTTTCAACTTCAGGTATTGCTAGATAGAAAGCTAGCATCATTTTATTTTCTGGGATTGATAGATCTAAGGGCTGCTCTATCGCTTGAGTATTTACACCAAGACTTTTTAAACACTTAATTACATGATATGCTTCACCCGCATTTCTGCTGAATCTATCCCATCTGGTGAATAGTACAACATCAGGTCTTAGTTTTGAACTTTCGACTTCTTCCATCAGCCTTTTCCACTGTGGTCTTTTGAAAGTTTTTGCCGAGTATTCTTCAGCAAATTCTTTTTGAATTACTACATCACTCAGCTGACAGTATTTATAAAGAATCTCTTGTTGGATCTTTAAAGAATTACCTTTGCTTGATTGCTCCTCGGTACTAACCCTTGAATAAAGAAAAGCAGTAGATTTTACTTCGATGCTCATTTTATTCAAATATCTGTATGATTCAAGTCAAGTACAAATACAGAGAAATAAGCCATAAATTTTCAGATTCAAATAATTAATCTCTATATCTAGTTATCAGCAACAGGCACAAAAGTAAACATCCACTTTTTCATGTTCTGCCAATCTTTGCCTTTAAAACTACTCATAGGTAATTTGATAAAAACCTGATTCCATCCCTTATTGAGTTGTATTCTATGTGGTTTTCGATATTCAAAGCCCTCATCAATCAATGGTGTTTCCAAATGTCCGATATTCCCAGCCCGAGACCATTTAGGTGGAAATACTTCTACATAATTTACCCATACTTTACTTCCCTTTTGATCCCAAGCTCCTAAGGGGGGTGAATCTGTAGCCGTTGATCTCGATAGATTATTAAACCCTATCCAAAATTTCTGTTGTGTTTTTGTATCACTCCAGATGGATGTTACTGCGTAATAAGTTTGATTTTCCTTGGGCGTATTAAGTGCACCCTTAATCAAAGGATCCCACCAGTGTCGTAATATGATTGTGCCGCCAATTTCCTCTTCACAATACCCGCTTAAATTAGCAGAAATTTTATTTTTCGACTTTTCGATTATAAATACACTATCAATGTTGCCTTCATTATTGTAAGGTCCAAAGATCTGCCACTTTAGTTGTGTTTGTTTTTGATATGGGAAAGGCTTGTTGTTGAAGAAGAGAAATTTATGATCCAGTAATCTCCCTTCAAATTCAGTAAAGTCTGATAATTTTCCGTCAGAAATATTTGCGACCCATCCGGGTGTACCTCCTCCTCTCCAACTTCTTTCTGCAAACGTGACAATACCTGAGTATACTGGATTCATATAAAGCATATCTGTCTGTTCTGTTACATTTCGATCATGCCAAAGGCATAGAACCCCTCCAAGAACCTTCTTATCGCCGGTCATTTGTCCACCAATTTGTCGATTGTAAATTGTTACGACACTTTCTAATGGATCCATATGATTCAAATATAAATGCCGAGAATCGATCAATGCGATCTGTGTATCGGAAGAAATCCGTTTCAAATCATCCATCCACAGTTGCCGAATAACCGAGGAACTAAAATTACCTCCCGGCTCCCATCCAATCAGTTTCTTTCCCCTTTGTTTCAATAAGGATTCTACTTCAGGAATAAATTGGTAGTTAGTTATTTTGACCTCATCTGCCCCAATATGGAAATATGGCAAATCGTATGTATCGCAAAATTCATTCAACAATTGTTTCACAATAGTTAATCCACTATCGCTCTGCATGGATGTTTTAAAGGCACGTGTGAAAGCTGCACTATGACCAGGCATATCGATCTCAGGAACGAATTGAATATAACGATCCTTACAAAACTCTATCAGTTCTTTAATCTCTTCTACTGTATAATACATCCCTTTATTACGCAGCATATTATCTGGCGCATTGAGTTGGGGATACAGTTTACTTTCAAAGCGCCAAGCAATATCCTCGGTTGCATGAAAATGGAATACATTAAGTTTATAATATGCCATCTGTTCAATTTGCTCTTTCAGCAACTTAACAGACATATAATTTCGACCAACATCAACCATATAACCTCGCCATGCATAGGCAGACCAATCGGTAATTTCACACGCATTAACCATAACCCCATCCCTCATCAATTGTCTTAATGTCTGAATTCCATTAAATATACCCTGTGGTAAATTTGCTGATAAAACAATACTACTTTCTGACACTTTTAAAGTATAAGCATCACTTGAACCACTTGTAAGATTAGATTTATCCAATCGAAGTTCGACATGAATATCGTTCGAGATTGTCCCTTTACGGAGATCAATTGGCCATCCTTTATCTTCAACTATTTGTTTCAAAAGCTTTGCTTCTCGAATGATTGTTGAGTCAGAGAAAATGATAGATTTTGCGAGATATAGTGGGAAATACCCCCTTGTCCAATTTAAGTTTTGAGGTTGTGGGATAATTGATGGTTTATCTTGCAGCCCATAAACATGTGGGTAAATCAAATGTTTCCATAACAAATAACCCTCACCAAGTAAATGTAAGCCATCATTAGTAAACTTCTTATCCAACCTTCCTTGTTGATTACAGAAATAAGGATACAAATCAACAAATGAATACTGCATATTTGCTTGAGATTTCTTTAGCCTATCATTTACTTTAATAATAGAATCTCTTTTACTTGTATGTCCCGCAAACTTTCCAAACTCATTGGATACAGGTAAAATACTTTGAATAAATACCTGAGTTGAGGGGCTTTCCTGTTTAATAAAAGCAACAGTTAGAAGAATATTTTTTATAACACTATCTGCACTTATTCCTCTTGCTAAATCATTCGTTCCAATCATTAAAAAGATCTTTTTTGGACTACATTTTACAATAGCTCCAATCCTATTTAATATTCCTGCACTAATATCTCCACTAATACCTCTGTTTTTTATGTTTTGATCATGAAACAATTCTGTCCATTCAGCACCATCAGTAATACTGTTACCAAGGAAAACAATATCATTCGTATCAACTGGATGTAGATTAAAGTGATTGACCCGTTGATGATAATAATTTGTGAACTGTACATCATTCACTACCGGAAGCTGCAAATTTGACTGAGATAATACAGGTGTTATAATTAACTGTATCAAAATAGCAATAGTTATTGATTGCATTTTCTAAAGCATTTAATAATATTTATTAAAATGATTTCTGTGTAACAACATGACCAGTCGGCCGAACAATTGTCACAACCGGTCTTCCATTGCTCATATCTTCAACTTCAATATTTATCCGCTGCCCGGGGCTTATATCTGGAAGGTTATAAAATTTTGTTGAAGTATAATTCTCTGCCTTATCTGACACATACAGTTTATACCCTTTTACAGTATGCTGAGGAAGTCCAATACTACCAAACAGTGTTATACTTAATTTCCCTTTCTTTGATACCCTGACTTGTGATATCTCAACTGGGGACGATAATTCTCTCAATACAGCCATTGAAGGTTTAGGATTACCATACATATCATAAACGCCATGTATCCTTCTTCTATACTTATCATTCTCATTTGTTCCAGGATAATGTGTTCTATAATCTGTCAAATCAAAATAAATAGCACCTTCGATATACAGTTTACTTTCATAAATAGCCATATGATAGATTAAGTCTTCAATGCGACGTTGATCGCCCCCTTTAAAATTTGGCTCACACAACCCAAATTCAGATATGAAAAAAGGTTTTGTCGGATAACTTAAATGAACACTATCTAAATATGCATGGATCTTCCCAACAGGAATATCCCACCAACTTCCACCATATTCATTCATCATTAAATAATCCCCTGCATCAGCTGCATCTGGAGTAAAAGATGGATTATTATAAAAACTACTAGTAAGGGTATTACTTACATAAGCTACATATCTACTACTATCAAGTAGTTTAACCTTATCTATCAAATCTGAGATTAGTTTCTTCATATGTAAGTCCCTACCTCTTAATTCATTTCCGACACCCCATGAAAAGATACTAGTATGATTATAATAGTTACTAATCATTCTTTCCAATTGTTTGATAGCTATCATCCGAATGGTATCATTAGCGGGTGTTTCTGGTCCCCAAAGTGGCAATTCTTGCTGAACTAATATTCCCTGCCGATCACAGTAATCATAAAATAGTTCATCCTGTTGAAAATGCTGTCGAGTGAAGATTGTATTTACATCCTTCATCAATTTGCATTGACTCAGAATTATTGAATCGGTTTCTGCAAATCCATAATCCGGATTACTGCCAGCAGTCCATTCAACGCCCACTAGTTTGATTCTTTCACCATTGAGATATGTTTTACCCTCTAAAAATTTTATCTCCCTAAAACCAATTACTGTAGAAACCTTGTCACTTGCCTTCCCTCTTTTCATAACAGTAACATCTACTCTATACAAATTAGGAAAATCGAAATGCCAAGGATTAACCTTTGGCAGATTGAATTCCACTATTGCATCTTTATTTATCCAAAGTGGTTTATAAACATTTTGAAAGACTAAATTTTTACTAACTTGATTTTCCTCTGAGACACTAACAAGCAACTCTATATTCTTATTTGGAATATCTTCTAGCCCTAACTTCAGCTTTAGAGTCCCTGAACTATCAATTAAATTTAAGATTGGTCTTGCATGAATGTAATTAGCATAAGGTCTATCAGTAACAATGAGCGAAACTTTTCGAATAATGCCGCCATCATTTGGCCAATCGAATGAGCTGCCAAACGGCACCTTGTTTTTTCCATAATCATTATTAACAGCAATAGTTATGGTATTTATTACCCCATAATCTAACTTATCAGATAGATCAACAAAAAACTGACTAAATCCATCGCCTATATTTTCTTCAATTTTATTCCCATTAATATATATAACAGAAGTATGATTAATAGCTCCGAACCTGATCCTTACACTTTTACCTTTCCATGTCAAAGGCACCATGAATTTCTTTTGATACCATCCCCAACCATAGTGTCGCTGGTTAGAATCTTCAATATTCCATGTATGCGGCAAATTAAGTTCTGTACTTTTTGCAAATCCGTTTTTAAACCACTGATTTGAAAAGCCAATACCTTCTTTATCAATAGCAAATTGCCACTGATGATTAAAAATGACAGTATCTCTTTGTGCAATTACCTTAAAACTAAAAAGCGACAGAAATACTATGATGACATATTTGTCCATAGAGGAATTGATTAAGTCTTAACATTAAATCTGATTATTGCAACTAATACTTCATTAAATATTATAGTTTAGTAAATAGATACCTTAGTCTACAATTATTTCATCTGCAAAAATCCAACCCATTTTACCCTCCCCGCTATGACCTGGTGGACAAATATTATTTTTTGCTGTAACCCTAATATATTTACATGACTGTGCCGGGAATGATGACTTAAAATCAAATAAAATATTTTTCTCGTCTAGAGAATTTGAGTTGTTTATAGTTTGCAATTCAACAAAATCAACTCCATTATTTGATACTTCAAACTTTACACTTTGAGGTAAAAAAATCCAATCACCATAATTTTGCAGACACCCAAGTGTTATGCTTTGGATAGTCTTAAATTCACCCAAATCAATGGTTGCAATTAATGAATTTGAGTTGAAGCCATGCCAATATTTTCCAACTGCCTTAGTACCCCTAATACCATCTGTAAGGGAATTAGGGCCATCTGCCAAATAGTAACGACTTACAGGGTTGGTGTATAGCACATCCCTTCCAATAGCTTTATGAATAATAAACTTTTGCTGTGAAGGAATACTACTCATGATATTATTATCAACAAGCACCGCTGCATTAAGTATTAAAGTTGAATCGATAGAAATAGGTTCACTAAATATTTTGCTATTAATGTTTGGCAAGGATCCATCAGTAGTAAAAACAACCTGTCCGTTGTAGGCTTCTGTTAATAACGCTACTGTCAATTGTCCATTCTTGGATTGTGGCTTTATATCAGCCTTAAAATTCCCTTTACTATAATTCCAACCTTTGTGTTCGAAATAATTAAAATGATATTGTAATTTTTTATTGAACCCATTCCAATTTTTATTTTCTTTTTTACTCCACACCACTTCACTTAGCGCCAACATTCGTGGCAATACCATATACTCAACATGTTGAGTAGTTGGCACATATTCTGTCCATAAGTTGGCTTGGGCTCCTAATATATATTTAGCTTGCAATTCATTTAATTCCTTTGGTATCGGCTCATACTCATAAACTTTTTTAAGCGTATTAAATCCACCAATAGCAATAGGTTCGGTAATAGGATCTCCTTGGTAATGATCAAAGTAAACGGGATTTCCGGGGGTCATTATCACATCATGTGATTGTTTTGCAGCTTCAATACCACCTGCTTCCCCTCTCCAACTCATCACAATAGCGTTCGGAGCAAGCCCACCTTCTAAAATTTCATCCCAGCCTATCAAGGTTCTCCCATTCTTATTCAAATACTTTTCTATCCGCTGGATGAAATAACTCTGCAATTCATGTTCATCTTTAAGACCTTCTTTTTTAATTCTTAACTGACAACGTGAACATTTTTCCCAATGATATTTTGGTGCTTCATCGCCTCCAATATGGATATACTTAGATGGGAAAAGTTGTAAAACTTCATCAAGCACATCCTGTAAGAACATATAAGTGCTATCGCTACCACCACAGAAAATATCTTCAAAAACACCCCAAGTTTCCTGGACTAGCTTTTTTTCGCCTTTCCTTTGCACCAATTGGTTCATAAAAGATGGATTTGCCGGTATGGTAGTAGGTTTTTCAGGAAAGCAACTCAGCCAAGGATAAGCTGCGATAGCAGCTGAAGAATGACCCGGCATTTCAATTTCAGGTACAACAGTGATGTTTCTTAGTGATGCATACGCAACAATATCCCTTATCTCATCTTGTGTATAGAAGCCCCCATAACGAAGGTTATTATTATGTGTACCAGGATATTGCCCAACAATAGTACCATTTCGATAGGCTGCTTTTGTAGTTAAGTGCGGATACTTTTTTATTTCTATGCGCCATCCCTGATCTTCTGTTAAATGCCAATGAAAAAAATTGAACTTATAAGTAGACATAAAGTCTATGTACTTTTTAATAAAAGAAACAGGATAAAAATGTCTGCCAACATCGAGGTGCATACCCCGGTATTTAAAACGAGGATAGTCTGTAATACGTATACAAGGAATTTTTAAAGAAGCTTTATTGTGATTCACAGGCAGCATTTGCAATAGGGTTTGCAAACCATACACAATTCCACCTTTTGAATTGGCTTGAATCGTAATGTCTTTAGATGCGACTTCTATTTGATAACCCTCTTCCCCAAAAGAAGTTAAATTTTGTATGCGCAAGCGAATGGTATTTTGTCCACTCATATTACTTGTCAAATTAACTCCAACCAAATTTCTTAGTTGTTCGTTAAAGAATTGAACAACCTCTTGTAAATCTTTATTTTTTATATCGTATTGTATAACGGTATGAGCTGATAGATTAAAATCACCTGACAAATGCTCTACTTTTACAGGCTGTGGAATAATATTAATTGATTGTTGAGCCAATATAGACATCGGATATAATCCAATTAATAGTATTACTTTTTGTATCCGTCCAAAAAATGAAGCGTTGAGTTGTTTTTTTTGTTGCATAATTTTTATTTAGCTAGCTTAAACTGATTCAGCTTTTGTTTGGGAACTTGGGTGCCACAAATTCCCACTCTCGAATATGTGATGGCTGGTGTTGTTCCTTTAAGATTTCTTCAAAACGTTTTATTAGTAATGGATACTGATCAGCAAGATTTACTTTTTCGCCCTTATCGATAGCAAGATTATAAACTTCCCAGGGTGCGTTTATATTTTCTCTCATATTGCTTTTTATACCTTTCCAATTACCTATGCGAATAGCAACTTGCCCACCCTTTTCGGGAAATTCGAAGTATAGGAAAGAATGTTGCTTTTGCTCTTTCTCTTTACCTAATAATGTTGGTAAAAAAGAAACACCATCATTATACGGCACTTTTACTCCTATTATTTCAGCTAAAGTTTCCAATACATCATATTGTACTGAAACATGATTAGACACTTCCCCTGGTCGAATTTTTCCAGGCCATCTTGCAATAAACGGTTCCCGAATTCCCCCTTCATATAGCTCTTGTTTGCGCCCTCTTAGTCCTCCTGTAAGATTAAAATATGAGGCATTTACACCGCCTACATCAAATGTAGTTCCATTATCACTGCTAAACATAACGAGCGTATTTTCATCTAAATTCAATTCCTGTAGTAATTGCATGATACTTCCAATCTGTTTATCCATATAGGTTATCATTGCAGCATATGTCGACAAAGGATATTTACTTGGCGCATATCCCCCTTTATTCCCATAATAGGGTTGTTCATCAAATTGTCCTATGTACTCATTAATTGCTTCATCCGGTGCTTGTAATGATACATGCGGACCAGTAAATGGGAGGTATAAAAAGAATGGTTTCTTTTGATTTTTTTTAATAAACTCTTGTGCTTTTTCTGCAAATTTTGTTATAGCGTAATCCTTTCCCTTATAATATTTAAAAGCAGAATCGGGGGAATCATATGGAATAGGTCTGTGCACATAAATGAATGGATTACGAAGTTTATCTTGTAGCCCATTTTCCCATAAATGAGTAGGATAAAAATTGTGGGCTTGCTTTTGACATAAGTAACCATAATAATAATCAAACCCCTGTTTATTTGGGTCTCCTGTTGTATTATTCATACCTAGCCCCCATTTACCAATCATTCCTGTAACGTATCCGGCATTTTTCATTAGATGAGCGATTGTAAATGATCCTTCCGGAAGTGGCATTTGTCCGCCCTCGTTCTCATCTTCAAACCCTCCTAACTCATAGTTGCCACGTATGTAAGCATGACCTGCATGTTTTCCGGTTAGCAGCATAGCTCTTGCCGGCGCACATACCGGAGCAGAAGTATAATGATCTGTAAATCTTATACCTTCCCTAGCGAGTTGATCTAAATATGGGGTTTTGATTTTTTGTTGACCATAGGATCCTAATTCTCCATATCCCATATCATCAGCATAGATATAAATGATATTAGGAAGCTGAGCTATTAATCCACACGAAATTGATTCTAAAAAAATGATGAGTAAAAGATACTTCTTTATCATATAAAATATATCACCTTAAAGTTTAGTAATAGAATAGAACTTAAAATCGCCATCTTACAAATGCTTCCATAGCTTCATACTCTGCCAAACCAAGCTTATTGTAGAGTTCGGCAGTAGCTCTATTTCTTTCTTCGGCCCTTTGCCAAAATTCACGATTATCTGTACCCTGAAAAACCACACCATCTTTTTGTGATTGATGTTTAAAAATTCCGTATCGTTTTCTCAAAACCTGTTCAGGACTCATAGGCACTGCCATTTCAATAGCATCAATATCCCACTCTGCCCAAGCACCTTTATAGAGCCAAAGCCAGCAGTCTTTCATAAAATCAAGGTGCTTAATGTTTGCTAATGCTGCCAAAATACCATCTAAACAAACTTTATGAGTGCCGTGCGGATCGGCAAGATCACCTGCAGCAAATATTTGATGTGGCTTTATTTGTTGTACCAATGAAGTAATAATTTTTATATCATCTTCTCCAATAGGTTTCTTTTCAACTGTTCCTGTTTCATAAAATGGCAGATTGAGATAGTGAATATTTTCATCGGGTATGCCAACAAAACGGCAGGTATTTCTTGCTTCTCCTTTTCTTATCAAACCTTTTACAAAACGTAATTCCTGAATATCGGGTTCACCACTTTTCTTTTGCTGCAAAAAGGAATCAGTATCGATAAATATTTTTTCGGCATCGGGCGAGTTGATTTGAAATTGCTGATTGAAGTCTTTTACAAATTCAACAAAGCGAAAAGCCTCATCATCAGCCACGGCAATATTACCGCTTGTTTGATAGGCAACATGTACTTCATGCCCCTGATCGGTCAGACGCTGGAATGTACCACCCATTGAAATGATGTCATCATCGGGGTGCGGACTAAATATCAATATCCGTTTTTTTGCTGGCTCTGCTCTTTCAGGTCGATTCGTATGATCAGCATCCGGTTTACCACCAGGCCATCCTGTAATAGTGTGCTGTAGCCAGTTAAAAACTTTTATATTAATGTCGTAAGCAGTGCCATGTAAAACAAGCAGACTGCTTAATCCATTTTCATTATAATCATTATTGGTAAGTTTTAATATTGGTTTATTACATGATATAGCTAACCAAATAACTGCCTTCTTAGTCATTTGCTTTGTCCATTCAACATCTTCTGTTAACCATGGAGCTTTTTTTCTTGTAAGTAATCCGGCAGCTGCATCATCCACCACTAAAGATGTATTTGGATGTGCCTGTAAATAAGAAGCTGGTACAAATTCTATGACAGGGCCTTCTACGGCCATTTTAATAATATCAGCTTTTCTTTCACCCCATGCCAGCAATACAATCCGTTTTGCACTAAGTATGGTATTTATTCCCATTGTAATTGCCTTACGGGGCACATTCGCTATACCTGAGAAGTCTACCGCAGCATCGGAGCGGGTTATCCGATCGAGTGTTATTAGACGGGTACTAGAACTTATGTGAGAACCTGGTTCATTAAAACCAATATGTCCGTTGCGACCTATGCCCAAAAGTTGGAAATCAATACCACCAGCAGCTTGAATTTTATGTTCATACTCTTCACAATATTGTTTAATATTTTCCAGACCAATTTGACCATCTGGAATATGGTAGTTTTTAGGTTCAATATCTATGTGATTAAATAAATTCTCCTTCATGAAGTATTTATAACTCTGTATAGATTCACCAGAAATAGGAAAGTATTCATCAAGGTTAAAACAAATTACATTTTTAAAGCTTAGACCCTCTTGTCGATGCAAACGTATAAATTCAGCATAAATTTTTTTGGGAGTTGAACCTGTTGACAACCCAAGCACAGCATTAGAACCTTGTTGCTGTTTTAAACGAATAAGATCTGCTATTTCCTCAGCTACCTTTATACACGCTTCTTGTGCTTCCTCGAAAATTGTTACAGGTATTTTCTCAAATGATGTGAATGGATGAGATATTTGAATGTCTATTAGCATATTTATCTGTTTGCTTCTTAAGGTGATCTAATGAGAAATATGAACCATTAAAACTGAATATTACTCCTCAGCAACAAGTTTCTTATCAATGTATACCCAATAAAATCAATTTCTATTGAACTTTTATTTCTATAATAGTATCGATATCATTTATACGTAAATTATCGAGGTAAATAAAACATCCTTCCGGTAATTGTTTGTATTTAACCCTTTCTTCTTTACCAAATAAAAAAGCTTCTTGTACTATACCAATAAATCCGGGTAAGAAAATAAAATTGCTACCCGGCTTATTTAATACGTGTATATATCTACTTTTATTTTTAGCCGTTATAACACCCCATTCTTGCGGAGAAATAACATTCCCCCTAGTACCATAAATGGTTTCTCCATTTTCTCTCAACCAATTACCTATAACATATAAAGTATCAACAAACTCCTGCTGTATTTTCCCATTGGGCATGGGTCCGATATTCAAAAGAAAGTTAGTATTCAGTGCTGCAGCATTCACTAGATAATGAATAAGGTCTTTAACTGTTTTATAGTTATTATCGGTTATATTATAACCCCAAGATCCATTAATGGTTTCACAAGTTTCTAACGGTAGCATTTCGGATGCCTTTTGATAACTTAAACCCGTTTTATTTTGACCAGGCAAATCTTTTTCAAACATCTGAAAGTCTTCACCTGGTAATGGTTCAAGATGATGGTTATTCCCGATCAAACATTGAGGTTGTAATTTGTGAATAAGCGAATAAATTTCCCCGTACTTCCAGTCAATTCTTGATGACCTATCAGAATGACCTTCCGGATTAGTCTGATCCCAATGTCCGTCAAACCAGATGGACATAATTTCTCCATAGTTGGACAGCAATTCAGTAAGCTGATTTTTCATGAACTGTAGGTAAGACGCGTAGTTACTTTTCTCAGTACGACCCGTTCCTTTTCCAGTACGACCTGTTTCATAAGGATAATCGGTACGATACCAATCGAGGGTAGAATAATATAAGCCGAGTTTTATGTCTTGTTTTTTACATTCATCTGCCAACATTCTCAATACATCCCTACCGTAAGGCGTATTGGTAATTTTCCAATCTGAATATTTTGTATCCCAGTTGGAAAAACCATCATGATGACGGGTAATAAAGACTATATACTTCATACCAGCATTTTTTGCTGCAGTCACCCATTCTGCGGCATTAAAATCTTGTGGATTAAATATATTCTGCAGCCTCGTGTAATCTTTTACTTTTATATTCCTGTTATTCATCACCCATTCACCTGCACCTAAAACACTGGAAGCACCCCAATGGATGAACATGCCAAATTTATTATCCTGAAATTCTTTTCTAGCCGTCAGGTTATCAACCGAAGGAAAATATGACTGCGCATGACTCGGGATCATCCAGTTTAACAGAACAATAAATAAAAAGACCTTTTTCATCTATTAAATAGTTTAATAACTTAAGATTTTTTGAAATTTTTATTCTTGTATATTATAGATTCCTATTTCTGCAAGGCAAGGATTTAATCTTGACGATAAAATCCGCAATCTTACCTTATCAGTAATAATAGTATTGAATCGTATCAATCGTTTATAACCAATAGTTGTTCCTTTTGCCGTTATTTTCCATGCTGTTCCATCCCAGTAGTCTAACTCAAAGGCTTCAACTCTTTGACCCATCCTTATATTTTCCTGTAGTTGTACTACGTTAAATGATGCAGGTGATTTTAGCTGTAGTTCAATTACAGTTGTAGTGGCATTTCCTTTTGTTGTAAAATGTGTGGCATTTTTGCCGTCAAGTATGTATCTTGTATTTACGCCATTAGCAGATTTTATCTTTGAACCACTAGCAAAATTGGTCTTAAAAAGATCATCTCTCAATTGTTTCCATTGCTTCAATACTGCAATATCACTTTCATGAATCAATCCTCTTTTATCTGGCGGAATGTTTAACAATAAAACACCATTGCGACCAACAGAATTGAAATAAATATCAAGGAGTTTCTCCGGCGACTTTACTTTTGAATCTTCTGCTTCATGATAAAACCAACCTGGTCGGATAGAGACATCCGTTTCGGCAGGATACCAAACCAACCCTTTTGCTTTTCTGATTTTTTCAAGGCTCCCCAAATCATCTCCTCTAATATCACCATTTGGTGTAAATGCAATATTTTTTTGCGAATTAGCTGCAATTGTTGACTGGCTTAAATTATCTGTAGGCACTACACTCCATTCTGTTTCTCTGCCGTATCCTGTTTCTGTTCCAACCCATCTTACATCCGGACCCATGATTGCTATTACAGCCTGTGGTTGTAGTTTTCGGATGAGTTGATACCATTTTTCAAAGTAATATTCTTGTTCTATGCCTTTTCCTTTTGCCCCGTCAAACCATACTTCATCAATCCTACCATAATGGGTGAGCAATTCGGTTAGTTGATCCACAAAAAATTCATTGTATTTTTCATTGTCACCATAGTACTGAGAATTCATGTCCCAGGGAGAAAGATAAATCCCAAATCCAATTTTCATTTCTTTGCAAGCCTTACTTACTTCTTTTACCAAATCACCTTTACCATTTTTCCACTGACTCGCAGCCACTGAATGGTTCGTTGTTTTAGTAGGCCAAAGGCAGAACCCATCATGATGTTTGGCTGTTAATATCACCTGTTTGATGCCTGCATCTTTTGCAATCCGAACCCATTGCCGGGCATCCAAAGCTGAAGGGTTAAATATTTTCGGGTCTTCTTTTCCAGTTCCCCACTCTTTGCCGGTAAATGTGTTTACGCCGTAATGAAAAAAAGCAGTCAGTTCCAATTGTTGCCACCTTAACTGCCCTAATGATGGAACGATTGTAGCAGCCTTTCGTATAATGTCTGCTTCAGTATCATTTGCATTTAAAAAAACATAATTTTTCTGTTGTGCCAGAACAGAAACGCAACAGAATGAAAAAAATGATATAATTAAAATAAATTTCACTTAACTCTTATTTTAAAGGTTGACGCAGGAAGATTTTCAGAATTACTAAGATTTCCATCACTAAATGGCTTCCAACCGTAATAGATAAATTGTGGTTTAAAACTTACAGAAATAACGATGCCACTATCGCCAAAATTTGCCTTTATTTCATTCTGCCCATCAGTTGAGAACCCTCTTAGTGGTTTAGTATCTGATGTTTTCAACCCATTCGCCATATGGTCAAATTGCACAATCACTTTATCATTGACGTAAATGGCCTTTACAGGCAATGGTCCGGAAGGAATTATATTTTGTTTATACGTTTTGTTCAATGCCCATCTAGCTAATCGTTCGCCAACAGTTTTTTTATCGCGAGGATGCACATCATTTTGCAAGCCGATATCGCTCGTAATAGCCATGCCTGCATAATTAGTTTCTTTTAATAGCTGTAATTGTTTATTTCTAAACATTGGCCAATACTTTCTTTCTATAGAAGAAAGTTGCACCCAATAAATTGGAAGCTGACTATTGTTCCAGGCTTCTCTGTATTCTTTGATGAATAATTTAAATAGCTCTTTGTATTCATCAACCCGTTCTAGTTCTTCTGCATTACTTTCACCTTGATAAACCAAGACTCCTTTCACCGGAAAATTTCGCAGTTGATTAATCCCTGCTTTAAAAGCAAAACCCGGTTTATAAGCATGATTTGGGCCTAATTCATCAGCTGGAACATTGTTATTATTTCCCACATTCTGTATACCTCGTTCTCTAATCCAAACTGGTAGGGCATCGTTTGTAAGCCAATTTTTATTTACTTTTTTTCTGAATATTACATGTTGAGATAGTGCTTCTATACTGATGAATGTTTCAAGTGGTGCACCGCCAATAGACAAGTTTACAATACCAATTGGAACACCCGTTTCAGAAAAAATCTTTTTCGCAAAAAAATACGCAACTGCACTCATTAACTTAATGGAAGTACTATCACAATTCTTCCATTCGTTCCAATCATAAAATCTTTCTTTTGTAAGTCTCTTAATTAGAGAATCTGCATAAGGAACTCCAAAAACATTCCTACCGGCAGGTGGAGGGTTTAATAGTCTGATATAAGGTTGAAAAGTGTTGTACATTTCATCCTGCCAGTGTTGCTCTTTTATCATTGGCCATTCCATGTTACTCTGACCTGTACATATCCATACATCGCCTATAAGTATATTCTGAAACTCTACTAAAGTATCTCCACTGCTAATAATTAAGGACTGAGGCTCACGTGTGGCTGGTCGCTTAGGTAAATACACTTTCCATACTGAATCTTTTGTTGCTACGCTCTTACGAAGCGTAGAACCTAATTTCACCTCTACCATCTTTCCCGGAGCATTCTTTCCCCATATGGCAATAGGCTCTTCCCTTTGCAAAACCATATTGGAAGAAAAAACTTCGGCTATCTCAAATTGAGCTATCGAAGAAAATGGGGAAAATAATATGATAACAAGAATGCTTTTCATTAATTCTCAAAATCAATATTGTTCAATTAAGTTCTGCTGCCATGTACTTTTGAAGTAAAGCAATTTGATTTGATGCCCTAATTAGGTTTTGACTTGGATAGGATGAACCATAATATTTATCATCATTCAAGTAGTCTGTGAGAAAACGGAGTGCCTGCATATAAATACTGAATTTGCCAGAATAGAAAAAGTATTTTTTTTCAAAGGCTGTAAGTTCATCCTGCATCTGACTCATATATCCATCAACAATAGCTTCATAATATTCCTTGCGAATTACAATTTTGCTAAAATCTTTTTCTTCTTCACTTACCGGTGATAGATAAGTACGCATCATATCCCCAACATCGCTTATAAAATAGCCTGGCATGACAGTATCAAGATCTATTACGCAAAGCCCTTTATTGTTTTTATCAAATAATACGTTATTAATTTTACTATCGTGGTGTGTAACTCTGAGTTTAAAATCGCTCAGTGTTTTAATTTTTTCAAATTCTGTTACAATATTTGACCAGTTTTTTAACTGGATGATTAAAGTGTCGGATTCCTTTAACCTGTTATTGTCCCCACTTTTAAGAGAATCCTCAAATTGCTCATATCGGAGAGAAAGGTTATGAAAATTCGGAATCGTAATTTTGAGTTTTGAACAATCAAAATTGCTGAGGACAGCAGTAAACTTTCCAAACTGTTTTGCGCCCTCGTATGCTTGGTCAGGATTTTCTACCACATTTATTGCATGGGAATCCTGTACAAAAGGGAAGACCCTGAAATAGCCATCTTCATTTTTGTAAACAAGTTCACTACCATCAAAAGTCTTGACCGGAGAAACAAAAAAATAATCAGGATGCTGACATTTTAGATACATGCTTATTTCTTCAATATTAAAAGCAATGTTTTCAGGATTTTGAAATACCGTGTTATTTACCTGTTGTAGAATAAATGCATGTTCATTCTGTCCAATCTTCCAGGTTTGATTAATCAAGCCCTGGTGTATTGGGACTATTGTTACTTCGTTGGCGTTTAATCCAAATTCTTTTAGCACAGACTCTAACATCATCAGAATATTTGCTTTTAAAACTCATCTGTTAATGCAAACACTGGTTTACGGTACATCCATTTACCGCCGGTAAAGTCAGGAAACTCAATGGTCGCGTTTCCTTTTTCAATGGAGGTTTCGCTTAATGGCGTGATGGCACTCCACGCAGCAGCGTCATACACATCCATTGGCGTGGCTGTATTTCGTTTAATTGATTCTACAAAAGAATGTATCACAAAAAAATCCATTCCACCATGACCTGCACCTTCTGTTTCTTTACTCCACCTTGCCCAAAGTGGGTGATCGTACTTATCAAACCACTCTTTAGCAGCATCCCATTGATGTGGCTTTGATTGCCCCTCAATATGTACTCCTTTGGCTGCATCCATCCATAAACCATTTGTTCCTTGTACACGGAAACCAAGTGAGTAAGGACGGGGAAGATTGGTATCATGCTGTAACAAAATGGTTTCGCCATTTGCACAGCCAATTGAAGTAGTAACAATATCGCCTAACTTAAAATTTACTTTTGCGTTGGGATGATCGGGTCCACATTTTTTAATTATATGATTATGTAAACCTCTTGCCTTTGAAGAAAAAGAGGAAATATTAATAAAACGATTCCCTCTATTAATGTTTATAAAATGAGCAATTGGACCAATGCCATGAGTTGGGTATAAATCACCATTACGGTAAACGGAGTGTTGTGTACGCCAACTTGCTTCGCTCCAGCCCTTTTCCCCAAATTCACACCCTTTACCATATGCGTCGATACCGTTATTAAATTTTACATCACGTAAGTCATGTTGATACCCTCCCTGCAAGTGAACAACCTCTCCAAATACATTTTGCCGTACCATATTTAGTGCAGCCATTACATCCCTTCGATAACATACATTTTCAAGCATCATTACTTGAGCTTTGTATTTTTCAGCAGTTTTAACGACGTCCCAATGATCTTGTAATGTAATCCCCAACATGACTTCCGTACCAACATATTTAATATCTGACTGAATTGATTCAATGATCATTTCTTTATGCCATTCCCAAGGTGTAGCAATAATTACACCATCAATATCTTTTAGCTCCAGCATCTTTTTCCAGGCATACGGATCACCGGTAAAAATTTGTGGTATTTTCTTTCCACTTTTTACAATCATTTCTTTTGACTTAGAAAGCATTCGCTCATCTATATCACAAATAGCAACAAGCTCAATATCATTCCTTCGTAATAACAAATCAAGATGGTTTTGCCCACGTAATCCAACGCCCATCATGACAATATTCACTCGCTCTCTTACTTTATTAGCAAGTAACTCTCCTGTTGACAAAATTGTTAATGATGCCGCCGTCAAAGTGGTATTCTTAATAAATTGTTTTCGATTCATAGCATTATCTTATTATGATAAAGGTTATTAACATAGATTGAGATTAACCTTAGTTTCCTTTTTTATCGCCCTGTAAGTAATTATTCAAAGTCATACTACAATACCATTCTTGTCTTGGTAAATGAAAAGGGCCTTTGTATAAATTACCTTTGGCAGTTTGTGCAATACTTCCATCCTTATGCAGATAGCCAAACCATTCGCCATTTTGTTTGTCATAGAAATGATTGTAGGAATATTCATGAACCTGTTTATGCCATTTAGCATACTTTTCATTTCCTGTCATTAAGTATGCAAGTAGTGTTGCAATGATCACTTCATTGTGTGGCCACCAGAATTTCATATCCTGCCAGTATTCCTGTACCGGTTTATTGTATACATCACGGAAATAGAGAATACCACCATGCTCTTTATCCCAACCTCTTTCCCACATATAGTCAATCATGCGACATCCCAAATCAATTAAACGCTGGTCATTGTTACGATATAGAGCTTCGTGCAGGATAAACCATGCTCCCTCAATAGCATGACCAGGATTAAGAGTTCTTCCATCGATATGATCAATTATGCTCCCATCTGGCGCCACTTGCTCCATGACACATTGAATATCATCTTTCACAAAGTCATATTCAATCTCTTTAATCCATTTTTCAATCCATTCATCACAACGCGGATCTCCTATGGTATCCCTGAGTTGTTGAGCTGTATTGATCATTATCATGGGTACACCAATACCTTTGGATGGTCGGATATTTGTAAATTTTGGCTGTAGGAGACCGGGAATAGTTGCATACTCAATACACTTCCCAAAAACTTTTCTTGCCCGATCAGCTGCATTTTCATCGCCACTTGCTTTTGCATAAGCAGCGGCTGCGATTACATAAAATGTCTCGGAAAAAAAATACCTGCGTTTTCGCAAAGGCTTTCCATCTCTAGTCATATGAAAGAACATCTGTCCGTCAATATCAAAGCAATATTGATTTAAGAAATCATACCCAAGTTTGGCGCCGTCTAACCATTCTTGTTTTTGCTCAATTGTATTATAGAGCGTTGAAAGCATCCATGTTGCCCTTCCTTGTATCCATACAGCTTTATCATCATCAATAAGACTACCATCTGCATCTCTCATAAATAAAAAACCTCCGTATTCCTGATCAAAAGAACGAGGAAACCAAAATGGGATCGTACTATTCAACAACTGTTTTGAATAAAACTCTTGCAGTATTTGTAACTCTTTTCTATCGTAGCTCATACCCGTTATTATTTAATAATCTCGTTTACTTGTATTTTTAAAAAGTATAGATCCTTAATTCCTTCATATAAAATACCGATGGTATGATCATCAATTTGTGTAAGGGATGAATATCCATACCCTTGTCTTTCATCAATTAATAGTTGATGGGCAGGCAGCCAAGTTTGTCCATAGTCCAAACTTGCCTTGATAGTCATATTATAACGACCTGCTGTGGTATTTGGGTTACTGAAGAAAAGAACATCTCGCATAACACCTTTCACTTTTACTCTTGCTTTAATCAGACTAGCCATACAAACAGGGTCAGGTAAAGCATTATATGATGTGGCATGTTCTGTCCATGTTACTCCAAGATCATTGGTAGTGGCTACACTTCTGAATCCACCTCGATTATCACGCATATTCAGCATTAATGTACCTGAAGTCGTTTCCACTACTTGACTCTCAGTTGTATTCGATTTAGGGCCATTGATTTTTCCATTCCATGAATTACCGTGATCATCACTATAAATAATAGTTGAAAAGGGAACTTTATTTTCATTCCAATATTGCGCTGCAAAAACCAGCTTGCCATCCTGCATAGCAATCCCGCTTCCGGGTCCATTAAAAAACAAATGCCATGCTTTATTCTTGATTTGCGGAGTGATGGTATATGGATCAGACCATGTCAGTCCATCATCATCGCTACTAACCAAAACAAATTGCCCGGTTGTATCTGGAGAGATACCCGGTAAAGAACCGGCAATAGACCTATTACCTTTACTCCACAATGCAGCTACCCATATTTTTTTGGTAATAGGATCAAACAATATAGAAGGATCACCAACCCCATTATTTTCGTGTGGAGCACCCATATCCAAAATTACTTTCATTGGCTGCCAAGTCTTGCCACTATCTATGCTTCGACTTAATCCTACATCAATATTGCCAGGTAAATCTGAGCTGTTTTTATACCGGATATCGTAGACTGATAACAGTGTTCCTTTATCGGTAGTCACTATACCTGGAATACGATACGTATTAACTTGATCAGCTCCGGCTTTACGAACAACCACTCCGATATGCTTATCATCAACAGATTTACTTTGTTGAACTAGTAACTGATTCCCTTTGTTGTCAGTTAATTTTTGACAAGTCAGTTTAATTTTATGAGCAATTAATGCTTCATTTTTCAATACAACACTAAACCAGATGAAATGAATACCGGGCTTAAGTTTGATATTAAAAGGAATATCAAATAAAGATGCTGACGGATTTGTTGATGCAATGAGTTGTTGAGTTGAAAAAGGTTCGCCACCAGTAAGGTATACGTCGATCTTTTCGATACTACTAATGACTTGAGTATTTATAGTACAATTCACTTTTTGATACAACTGCGCTTCTTTCCCACTAGGAATAGAAACTGCAACGCGTAGTATTGGATTAGCAGACATTCCTTTCAACACCGGTATTGCAGGTGAATAAGCAGTTGCCTGAATAGCTTCTGATGAATTTATTCCTACTTTTTTAAAATAGCTAAAGCTGCTATTTGAAATTAATAGGAAGCAAATCGTTACATAAAAAAATAGTTTTTGCATAATTTCATTTTATTCGTCAATAAAATCATTCTGTTTAGGTCGTAGAAAAGAAAGTTGAATAATCAAAGCAACGGCAACAACACCTGCCAGCATGGCAAAGTCCTTTCCCAGATCACCAGCATCAGTTGATTTCCCTAAAAAATTTGTAATAAATGCACCGGCAAAAACACCTGCCATATTCATTAAGCCATAAGCAGTAGCGCGGTACTTGATAGAAACAAACTGACAGAGTATGGGCATATTATTCGCATCGAACATTCCATAACCGAACCCAAAGCAAAATGCTGCACCAACCACGGCAAATAGTGAGTGACCAAACCCGATAAGTAATACTGCGGGTATAGTAAGTCCTAAACCTATAGCACTGGTATAAATCCTTCCCTTAATATTTTTCTGAACCCACCGATCTGATAAAATACCTCCAAAAATTACTCCTAAGAATGAAGATGCTGCAATTGTAATGGTAGATAATGGACCTGCTTTTGCCATATCTATACCTAAATTTTCTGCAAATAAAGTTGGCATCCAGTTTTTAACAGCCCAGCCGGGTAAACTTGGCATCGCAAAGTAGAATAGAATAATCCAAAAAGCTATGTTAGTAAACAACAATCCAACGCCTTTTAGTAATCCTGTTTTCTTATCATTATTATCAACTTTATATAATGATCCCTTTTTTTTATCTTTTAAGAAAACAATTAACACGAAAGAAAAAAGAATTCCGATAATACCAAATGATTGAAATGCTACCTGCCATGAATAATGATGTGCAACAGTAGCGCCAAATCCCCCTAATGCTTGCCCCATATATAAGCCTGTCATATGTATACCTACTGCTAAGGATCTAGTTTTAGAATCATGAAACTCAGTAATTAACGCCAGCCCTGCAGGAATATATAAGGCTTCACTTACTCCCATAATAGCTCTTAGCCAATATAGTTGATCAAAAGTTGTTGCATACCCCATTGAGCAAGTAACTGCAGACCATACAAATAAACTGCTGATAATAATCCACTTTTTACTGATTCGATCAGCAATCATTCCAGCGAAGGGACTCATGCATCCATAAATCCAAAGAAATACAGCCATTAACCTACCAAAGTTGGTAGCAGACTGTAATTCCTGAATATCGATCATCATCGATGGCTTCATAGTACTGAGCATCTGCCTATCCATATAATTTAATAGTGCCACTACCCACAATAGTCCTACAAGTATCCATGGATATTTTTTTGATATGCTCATGGTTATAAACGTGGAATTTTAGCCATTAAAATTTGCGGTGTTCTAACCCCTGCTTTTATTTCTCCGCTCGGAATAACTATCTCTTTACCCCAATAAAAAGCATTTGTAGTAACAGGTGTAGCATATGGAATCAACCCAACTACTTTAGTTGATTGAGTATGTACATTATAAAAAAGTATCTCTTGACTAAAACCAGGATGAGAAAGAAGAACTTGATTTTTTTTCAGTATCAGTTCTTCTTTTTCTAGTTGTGTGGGAGCTTTATTAATTAGTGATAAATAATTTTCAACCTTACTAAAGGTGGTTCCTTGATCGCCGCCGAATAAAAGAATATTACCATTTCTTGTTGCCACACCAGTACCTGCAGATAGTGGATATGGCAAAGGGGCTAATTCAGCCCATTTTTGTTGTAGAATATTGAATTCTAATACCGAGTTATACAATTCACTAATTCCATGACTAGTTTTTCTTCTCCCTCCAATCATATAAAGTTTTAAACCAACTGAAGATTTTATTGCTAAAAAAACTCCATGTGATATTTTTTTAGGCATGGAAGGCAACTGCCTCCAACCAGCATTAATATTATCTAGATCAATTGTCCAAAGACTATTTGAAACATCTTCTTGAGTTTCTCCTCCCACTACGTAAACAATATTATTATAGGAAACGGCAGATGCATTACTAACGGCTAAGGGTAAAGCGGGTAAAGATTCAATAATAACAGCGCTAGCATAATGATCCCATTTCAATAGAAATACTTTATCAGAAATACCCTTTTCACTTTCTCCACCGGCATATAGAACTCCCTTGGGTGTTGAACAACTGGCTGCATAAGCTATATTCTCTGGCAACTGATAAGCATCTGTTGCCAATGAAATCTTATCACCTCTTTTCTTAAAGATGTAGACTTTATTATGAAATATTTTTTTTCCGCCTTGCCATGGCATACCATCCGGGAAATTAGCCCCTCCTGCTACTAACAACCTATCGCCAAATATACCTGCGATTGGACCCGCTAACCCAAGGCCTTCTTTTTGTTGATTATTGGAAGGGATCACACCTGCAATATGCCAAGTAGCTTGAGCAGATTTCTTTTGTGCAAAAAGTTCTCCAACGGATGACATAACGAGAATTATTATAATGGGCAGACCAATTTTCATGGAGTTTAAGCTGAGGTATTTGTTAATACATCACTCGTGTTTTTAGTAAGAACAGAACAAAAGTTATTAAATCCTATTTTGCTAGTATCATCGACAAACTGTTGGTAGTCGTTTGAATTCATGTTTTTAACAGGTAGTCTGAACTCTCCACAATTTAGACCTATCAATTTCATATAGGCTTTCCCGGTAGCAATGCCTCCATACTTACCCAATAAACGAATCATTTCTATAGACTGTAGCTGAAGTGCTCGGGCATTTTCTAAATCATTTTGTTGAAATGCCTCAATTAGACGAGTGTATAAAGGTGCTGCATAATTAAAAGTACTTCCCACTGCACCAGTTGCACCCACTGCTAATGCAGATAACATATTTTCATCTCTTCCCCACAGCATATCATATTTTCCATTTTGATAACTTAGACAAGACTGAAAATCCATAAAATCTTCATGTGTGTATTTGATGCCGGCAAAATTTGGAATCAACCCATCAACTTCTTGTAGTAATGAATACATGGAAATATCAACTCCTGTTAATATAGGAATATGATAGTAATAAAATGGCAATTCAGGAGCAACCGCAGCAATCTCCTGACACACTTTTGCTAATATTTGAGAATTAGCCGGTTTAAAATAAAAAGGGGCAGTTATGGAAATCGAATGAATGGGAAGCTCACTTGCTTTTATGGCTAAATCTTGACATTCTTTTATACTTGTACCACCCAACAATAACATGACTTTAAATTCCGGATCATGCTTTGTGCAGCTAGCCCATGCTTCTGTTACTAAATATTTTTCAGATGCACTCAGAGATACCCCTTCTCCTGTTGAACCGCATATAAATACACCCTTTACATTATTTTGCTTCAATAGCTTATAATAGCTAGGAATAATCTCATATGCAATTGATCCATCTCCTTTCATCGGTGTGAAAGGGGCTGCAATCAATCCGCTTATTTTTTCTCTTTTCATACTGTAAAATATAATTAAAAAACTTGAAAAACCAGGGGTGTTTCACCCCTGGCTAAAACCAAACTACCAATTGAGAATTGCTTAATAACCTGGCGTCTGAGTTAACATAGGATCATTATTTAACATCCCCATTGAAATGGGTAATAATAATTTAGCCTGTGTCGTGGGTGATAGATAAGTAGGATTAATGTTTGCATATACATATGAATCTCCGGCTCTTCTAAGAGCCCACCATCTACGACCTTCACCGATAAACTCTCTTAGATATTCATCTAGAATAGCATTCATATTGTTCGTTTGAGATCCATTTACGTATACTGGGTATGTGCTCCCATAAGCTCTTTGTCTAATAGCATTAATTTCATTAGAAGGATTTTCTCCAAGTTTCGTTTTTGCTTCTGCTAATAATAAGAGCACATCAGCATAACGATAGATAGAAAGATCATTATTAAAGATTTGTGTTGTTCCCGATGTAGAACCCAACCATTTTGTTAATAATACTCCTCTAACACTATGTGGTGGAGCCGTAGAATATAAAACATTGAATGACTTTGAAATTCGCTGATCGGCTGGACCACTTGTTAATCTATTGATCATAGCCTGATTTAATCCAACTCTATTAGCGCCGTTTACATAAGGATAAACAGAACTTACGGTTGGAGTAGGAGCTTGACTTAAAGAAAGCGTAGTAGCTTGAATACTATTTACGGTAAAACTTCCAAATACACCTAATTGAGCTTGCTGTAATTCAAAATTGAGTGCAAAAATAATTTCAGGGTTATTCGTCTTTTTTACCGGATCAAAAATATCTGAATAATTTGAATTAAGATTTAAAGAAGCTCCCTGCAATCTCTGTACCTCTTCTAAAGAGGTTTTGGCAATCGTTAAATCGGCTGCACCTCCATTGTGATGGGTAGCTGTCCAAATATGCACATCTCCTTTCAGCACAAGACTTGCGATTCTACTCCAGTAAACTCTTTTGCCAGTTGATAAAGTATTGGTAGTTCCAAATAATCGCAATGATTCATCCACATCTTTTTTGATCTGTATTAGGATAGTATCAGCACTAGTTCTTCGTTTATAGGTTTCAGAAGCATTACTTATTGTTTCAATCGGTTCTAAGCTCAATGGAACAGGTCCCCATGTTCTTACCATATTATAATAAACATAAGCTCTCAGTCCATATAGCTCTGCTAAGGCTGTTGATTTTTCTGCATCCGGCAGAGGAGTCTGAGGATATAATTTTATTACATTATTCAAATTGTAAATAAGGTTATAAAAACCAGCCCAATCACCAAATGGAACATTGAGCGTGCTGATGTTATGACGATAAAGATTTTGCAACCCTCCATCAACTGATTCAGTAAATAATCCATCTGCCCAAATATCAGAACGCATTTCTCCGAGTTGAAAGAATGTTCCGGCATATGCCCTAACCCTGCCATAAATGCCATGATAAAGTGTTCGAGCAGCGTTGGGATCACGAAGAGCCTCCGATTTACTGATTACATCTTGGGGAACAACTTCATCCAATTTTTTTGAACAGGATAGGAATGTGGAGATTACCACTCCCAAGAGGAGTAGATGTTTAAAATATTTATATCTATATGATTTCATAGTTGTAATTTTTTAAAAGAATAATATTTTAGAGAATTGCTCTGATACTAAAGGTTAATCTTTTAGGTAGTGGAAATTTACCTTGATCAAAACCGCCTACTTCAGGGAAATTACCACTGTAGCCAGTGATATAAGTAAGGTTTGTACCGGTAAGGTTGATGCTTAATCCTTTGATTTTATTTTTTAAATATTTACCTAAAATCTTTGAGGATAGGTCGTGACTAACCGTTAGTTCTCTTAACATGATATAGTCTCCTTTTTCCCATAATTGAGCAGCCGGATTATTACCACTTGCATCAGTCGCATAATTTCTACCATGATTAGCCCAATAAAAGCGTGGTAAGCTTGCATTTGGGTTGTTGGGAGTCCAGGTATTCAGTGCTTCAGTCGTAGAATTCTGAGACCCTTGTACTTGACTTAATCCACGAACAATTTCATTATTCAAGATTACAAAACCGAAAGCATAATCAAAACCCGCATATAATCTGAACCCTTTATAGCTTGCTGCTAAATTAAACCCTCCCATATATTGTGGAGTGGTTCTGCCTACATAAACAAACTGTCTGCTATCGATTGTGTCATTTTTATTTACTTGATGCCAGCTAGCATCTCCTAGTTGTTTGATTCGTTTATTTCCGTAAGGTAAAAATGCATTGAATACACCTGCATCTTTTGCAATTTCTCCGGCTGAACGATAAATACCACTCCATTTAGGTGCCCATACCTCATCTAATCCAATTCTTCTGCCTTCTACTAATCCACCTACCTGCATCAGCTGACCAGGATTTTTAGGATCCCACACTTGAAAAGTTCCTTGTCTATTACCAGGTAATCCGTTAAACGGTAATTTCTTAGCATAACTTTTAACATGAAAAATATTAACCCCTGCTTCCAATGTAAATCCATCCACTTTTTTCGGTTCAATCAATTTTGCATTCACAGCAATTTCGAATCCACGATTTTGCAATTGTCCGAGGTTAGTTGTAAATCCTCCGAATCCTGTTTGAGAAGAAATACCCAATGAAGCAATTTTGTCAAAGACATTTCGAATAAAATAATCGGCATTTACCATTATACGATCATTCCAGAATCCCACATCTGCTCCAATATTCAAACTATTGGTTCTCTCCCATCTAACATTTGAGTTAATGTATGATGCAACATAAGTACCACCGAAACCATTGTATGTACCTGCGTTATTAAAGACTTGTGATGTTCCAAAAAAGCCTAATGAATTTACATTACCATTCACCCCATAACTCAATCTTGGTTTCAGGCTAGTAATGTATTTTGAAATACCTGCTTTTTGATAAAACGATTCATTATGAGCATTCCATCCAACCGATACACCAGGAAATGTTCCAAAATAGTTATCACGACTAAGTCTACTAGAGCCATCAACTCGAACAATTCCTGTGAACAAGTAACGATTTTTATAAGAATAATTCACACGTGTAATCCCAGAGGTAATTCTTTCCCAAGCATTGAAGTTAGAAGATGCTCCTGCCGGATTAATAATAGTTGTTCCTAGTACACTAGGGGGTGTAGATGCAGCTAACCAAGGAATTAAATCAGTTGGTGCACCCTGTGAAAAGCCTGAATTCACATAGCTTTTATAATCATAAAACTCAGTTCCTGCCAATACTGTCAAAACATGTCCGTTAAAATTCTTGTTGAATTGCAGGAAGGCATTGGTTGTGTATTGAGAAATCTTAGAGTTGTTAAAACTAGCAGTACGATTTGTATTAAATGCTCCATTATTACCTTGCTGAAAAGCTTTGGTAAAAAAGTTATTATTGGTGTATTGATAATAGCCTGATCCACTAACCAATAATTTTAAATATGGGAGTAACGTGTATTCAAGATTTACCCCACCCATGAACCTTTGTTGATTAGTGCTATTGATAGTAAGATTACTCCAGTAAAGTGGATTACCAAGTGTAACATCATTCGGGCCAGGTAAAATTGCACCTGATGTATCATTTTTATAACGCACAGTTGGAGCAACTCCAATATATCGTTGCATTAATCCACCAGCCGCACCACCTTCGGGATCTACACTCCCAAATCCACCATAAGGTAAACCTTGTTCTACACCGTAGGCATTGATGTTGGTACTAATCTTCAAATTTTTCCCAACATTTAAACCACCATTGAAATTCATATTCATTCTCTTGAGATACGAACCAATGATCATTCCATCGTCCTTTACTGTTCCAAGAGACAATGCAAAATTTCCTTGTTCATTCGCACCTGAAAAATTCAAATTATGTTCTACGGTCGTTACTTTTTGTAGTAACAATGCCTCCCTTTCTTTAACTGAAAGATCGGTAAAGAGAATACTATCCATCTGCGATGGGTTAAATGGATTGGGATCAACTAATAGTTTCCATCCTGTTTTACTCAATAAGTGTCTATTTTGATTCGTTACCAATTGAGTGGTATAAAGACCTGAAGCAGAAGTCCATCCATTATTTACCGCCCAACCCCATGCTCCAACTAATTGACCACGATCGGTATTCATGGCATTGGTATTATTATCGAGTGAGTCGGCTTTAAAACGGGCCTGTATACCAAGACGATTCATCCTGATATAATCAGCTCCACTTAAATACTCAGATGAATTCGGACGTATGAAATTGGTTGTATGACCAAAAGAATAGGAAACTTGTGACTTACCTTTCTTACCCTTTTTAGTGGTCAAGAGTATCACACCATTTGCTGCTCTGGCACCATAAATGGCAGTAGAAGCGGCATCTTTTAACAAATCAATAGATGCAACATCGTTGATGTCAATTCCATATAAGGAGGGTACGATGATGCCATCAACAATAAACAAAGGAGAACCACCTCCACCAAATTCGGTTCCACCTCGAAATGAAATAGAAGGTGATGTTCCGGGCTGCCCGGTTCTTTGTTGAATTCTTAAACCGGGAGTATTTCCCTGCAAAACAGTAGCGACATTCGTAGTGGGGCTGTTTTCAAATGCCCGACTATTAACAGTTGTTACAGCACCTGTTACTTCTCTACGAGTCTGTGTACCATAACCTACTACTACTACCTCTCCTAACATATCTGTTTTTCGGATTAAGCCAATAGAATAAGATGTGGCGCTACCTACACGAAGTTCTTGTGTTGAAAATCCTGTGTAAGAAAATACCAATGTTTCTCCTGAAGCAGCATCAATACTAAATTCCCCTTGGTTATTGGTTTGCGTTCCAAGGGTTTTTCCTTTTACAAGTACTGTTACACCTGATAAGGGTTGCGCATCTTCATCAGAAACTTTCCCGGTTATTCGCTTTGTTTGAGCGTAACCCGAAAAAAAAGTAAAAAGACATGCGGTCAAGAAGCACATCTTTACTAAGGCAGATTTCATAATCGTAGTTTTGGCGTTTAAAATGTATTATGTATGACATAATAAATGTAGAAAGTTATCTTATCTTTACCAAAAAATAATTTTCCACAGAGTGTACTTATTGATATTCAATAACTTGTATAAAGTAGTAACTTGTATACATCTGTTTAAGCATAATGCAACTCGAAATTTTTAATAATGAAACAAGCGATTAAAGAAAATATTATTGGGATTTCAATTGACAATAGTTCATTAGTTGATAAAGTTGAAACCAGTCTAGTAGAATTACTTCAACAGCAAAAACTAAAAGTGGGCGATTCAATTCCAAAAGAGATTGAATTAGCTGAAATGCTGGGCGTTAGTAGAACGGTGATCAGGGAGGCGCTCTTAAGGCTCCGTATTATGGGATTAATTGATTCAAAGAAAAAAAAGGGGGCTGTTATTACGAGTCCGGATCTGTTTGGAATCATGAGTAAAAGCATGAATCCCCATATTCTGGATCAAGACACCCTAAAAGATATGTTTGAATTACGTCTTGTACTTGAAATCGGTATGGCCGATATCTTGTTTAACAGAATAACAAAGAAAGATATTGCTGAATTACACCAAATCGTACAAAATGAGCCTCCCGTTACACAATATCATTTGTTCAATATTGAACATGAAATTGCTTTCCATGGTAAGCTTTATGAAATAACTGGTAATGAAGCAATGAAGAAGTTCCAAAAAATGCTACTGCCGATTTTCGATTACGTTCATCAAAGTGGTCTACTCAAAAAACAACCCTTACTCGAGACCTTTGTGTCGCATAAAGGTCTGGTAGAATTATTGGAAACCGGTAATGCTGAGAAATTCAGGGTTGGAATGAGAAATCACCTTGAGAATCATTTTAGGAGAATTTTTGACTAATGCATTTATTATCGAATTTTTCTGAATTCAAAAAAGTTAAAATCAAATTTTCGATTAGTTATTTTCATCTCTCTAATAAAAACTAAATCATTGAGATTCGATTCGAATCAACTTCACTTCCGATCTTGTATAATTTATTGATTAATAATTTTATAATTAATATAACTCAGTTATCATACTTAAATCCTTTCGAAATTGAAACGAACGCAACTCAGTTCCGACAACTGTTAAGGAAAGGTTAATCAACCTTTCCTTTTTTATTTACATTCGCTCGAAACTCTTGCTAAATAAGCATCACATGATATCCCTTCTGCAAAACAACCATTTCACCGATCATTTCACATCTAACTAAAAATTGTTTTCAGCTTACACATTGAAACCCTTACTAATGAAGGGTTTCATAAGAATACTCCTTTTTCTTGTAGAATTTGGTTCGATAAAAACTTCGGTCACCAGCAAAGGATTCGAACCGCTGTAAATAAAATTTTATAGAATCGAATTTAATTGCAAATGCATGGAATTGTATCTGCTCCATCCAAATCTTCAATCAGTATCAGTTTATGTTGTAACTCATGCTGACCAAAATAGTACAGTGCATTTTCACTTAATACAGTTATTTCCAGTTTATCTTCTGAGGGAATTAGTTCACCTACTTTTTCCTGTAAATAGGTTTTACCAATACCACTACTACCCAAACTAATGATGTGTAAGGGCTGTTCTCTTTTCCTGCTTGTGAATATCAGGTACATCAGTAGCCTGTTTATTTCTTCTCCGATTACACCACTTAGCCCAATTAGTTCATTGGTTTTCATTAACAGGTCAGGGCTTTTTAGTAGGTTAATTGCCTCTTCTCGTTCCCATTCAGTTAACTGTTTTACTGGCTTTTGTTCTTGTTTACTAAGCTGTGTTAATCTTTACACTTCCAACTCACTGGTAATTGCTGCAATGGCTTTTGTTAGTGCAATGCTTCCTACTTCTAATTTCTCAGCTACTCGCCTTACAAACTTTTCTACCTGCCTGCCCCCGCAATATTGCGTGGGCGTATTATTGTACAAATCTAAATTATGACTGATGACTAAATCAGCTAATTCATTTGTATAATGGGGCTTGTCCCCGCAGCATTGCGGGGAGTGTTTCCAATTCACTACACTTACTTTCATCCTGTCCAACCATTCTACTCTTATACCTCCTAACAGTTCAATAAGCAGCCTATCTGCCGTGGCAGATTCTTCTGTTTCATAAATAAAACAATTTGTATTTTCTGTATTCATTTTCATAACATGAGTTTTGAGCATAAAAAAACCACCCCGTTTTGTGGAGTGGTTGTTGCAAACTTTTATTTTAAATCCTTAAATATCATTCTGAATAATACACTAAATACCACTTACCTTCAATTCGTTTAAAAGTTCTTTTTATTTTAAAATCTGAGTCAGGAATATAAATCACATCAACAACAAGAGAATCTGTTTTTTTTCGATCTTGTTTAAACTCTCCAGTACTGTTGTTTAACGGGGTCTGCACGATCCAAGTGGCTTTTTGCCAATAAACATTTACGGGTTCTCCTTCTAATTGCTTTACATTCTCATCAGGGTTACTTAAATGTAATTCAGAATTAAACCCAGCAAGTGGAAAGTCCACTCGTGATAGTTGAAATGAACTATCTCTCTCAAATTTATACATAAACGAATCAAAATCCTCAATTTCAGCTTTTAGAGTAGTTGTTACTTTAGACTGAGTTAAATCAGAGTCTAAAGTATTTTTACTTGAATTACTCTTACAACTTAAAATGATTAATACACTCACGCCACATAACAAGCGATTTAAATTAACATTACTTTTAATTTTTTTCATTTTCTGATTTTTTTTCTATTTCTTTTTTTCTTCTCTCAACAATCTCTCTTACCTCTCTCATCATTTTTTCTATTTCTTTAGACTGTTTATCAATGTTCTCTTTCCAACGTTTTAACACATCTTCTATAGAACCACTACCTTGAATTGATATAGTCACTTCTCCACCTCCTTTAGCTTGATCACCTGATTCACTTTCATCTGAGTTAATGTATGATTGCAAATCACCTACTGACTGTGCATCCATTTTATTTGCCTTATTAAAAACACCGCTTAACGACTTAGCTTTAGCTAACTCCAAATGAACGTGTGGTCCTGTACTCGCTCCTGAATTCCCAGAGGTGGCAATTTCTTGACCATCTTTAATTTCATCTCCAACTTTAACTGAAACACCATTTTTTTCTAAATGACCATATAATGTAAAATAACCTTTAGCATGTTCTATTACTACATATCTTCCATAACCAGTAGGATTCCATCCAATTTTAGCAACTCGACCATCAGCCATTGCATGAACTTTACTACCAACCCTTGCTGTTAAATCAGTACCGCCATGATATCTTCTATCTTTGTGAATAGGGTGAATACGCCATCCTTGTTGACTCGAAACTCTAAGGTAATTCACAACTTGTGACCATGGAATCATTCCATCCACATCAATGAACTTAATTGGGTTATTAAATGCATAAGCATAAGGGCTCCACCTCCTCATGTATTCACTCATTGGGTCAACCACATGCCACCTTCCTATCTGTGCATCATACATCCTTGCTCCATAATCATACCAATCCAATCCGCTACCATCACTAAACTCCTTCTCCTGTTTCTCTTTTCCATTGTACTCATACTTGTTATCAAGTTTACCTGCTGCTTTGGAAGATATCCCCGCCATTGTTAACCCAAACGGATAATAATGCGTCTCTTCTAACAACGGACCATGAATATGTGTCACCTGCAAATTATCAAAGAACACGTCCACATTCGGCGTTTCATTACTCACATAAATATACAAATATCCATTCTTTGTCACTGGTAGATCTCCAAGAATATGCGTCTTGAACTCTTGATCCGCTCCTACTTGATCAATACCACTGGAAGATCCTACAAATTTAAATTGCTCATCAAACAACACCCAGTTCACAAAGGCTTTCGGTTTCGTAGTGGTATACATTTGTGAATTCAGCATAGATGTAACTCCGGGACTGAGTACACCACTAGCCATCAAATCTCCAGCTACATATTTTCCACTAGCAGATCGCGTAACACCGCCCGTCAGACTCGCTATCAATTCACTAATCGGATCATCCGACGTGACTGAAATCAAGTGCTTGAGCTTATTCTTGTTCAGTTAAATGTTTTACAGGCTGCTGTTCCTGTTTAAGAAGTTGTTTTAATCTGTACACTTCTAACTCTTTGCAATTGCCGCAACTGTTTTTGTAAGTACAATACTTAGTCCTTCTAATTTTTAAGCCACTCCCACTACAAGCTTCTTAACCTGCCTACAACCGCAGAATTGCGTGGGGTGTATCATTGTACAAATCTAAATTGTGCCTGATGGCTAAATCAACTAATTCATTAGTGTACTGTGAATGTTTCCTGTTCACCACACTTACTTTCATGGTTACTCGCATTCTGTCCAGCCCTTCTACCCGTACACCTCATAACAATTCAATGAGCAATTCATCAGTGGTGTATGTGAAGCAATTCGTATTTTCTATATTGATTTTCATAAAACTGAGTTTTGAGTATAAAAAAAACCACTCCATTTTGTAGAGTGGTCATGTGAGTAGTTAATTTTTTCCAACCCTTTTCAATAGAAAAGTCCATAAACCCGCTTTTTATGACACTTCCTTTTGTGAATCAAGAAATAATATGCTGTGATACTGATTAATGTTATTGGAATAAAAAAAGGAAAAAAAGCAATAAAAATCAGTGTATCAATCATAACGGCAAACAAAACAAGATACCTAATTGGAGTAATTCTTGAAAAACCGTACTGCCGCAATTTCTCACCAATAGGATTAACATATACTTGGAAAAAATCTAACCCCATTTGGGAATCGACATTAGAAGCTTCTTCTTTCACAATTTCCAAATAACTCCTTACTCTTGACTCAATTTCTTCAAATTCATTTTCTGGCATATCCTTACCTAATTGAGTGATAAAGTTCTGCAATGATTTATAATGAACATACCTCTTTTTATCATTATCGACTAAATGCATGATTTGATTGTATTCATTTAGTAAATCCATGTTAGAAAGCCTTTTTAATTTCATTTGCGATAGCTTTAACAACCTCCTTTAATGCTTTATTTTTATAAAGTTTCTCTGCTGTTTTTGCAATTTTTGCAAGATCAGGTGCATTTTTCATAACTTTTGAAAGCCCCATTCTAACCTCAAAGTTAGCAGTAATGCTAGTTTCTCTAATAAGATTGTCAATTGCTTTAAGTACATCCTTTGTTTTTGAAGTAATTGAAGCAACCCCTCTACCAGCAGCAACACCAACAGCTTCAGCTTCAACTAAAGCCAATAATTCTGTGCCTGTAATAGTCGCAAGTAATGCTGCAAATATTTTACCTTCCAATTCCCAAGCCTCAGCCTTAGCATCTCTTATTGCTAAAGCAGTCCCAGAAGTGGCAGCCATAATTCTGTCTAGTGCATCTTCACTTAAGTATGGGTTGTTTAATGCCCAGTTTTGTATAGTTTCAATACTATTTCCTTGCTTACGCTTTGCATCAATCCAGCCAGTAATTTGTCCATAATCATACTTGTTCATTGCCTTACTAGCAATCTCCTTTCTGGATGATCTGACTACCACCTCTGGAGAAGTTCCTGTCACTGTATCCTCCTTTAAGCCTAATGGATCATTCATCCTTATTGGATTGTTCCGTGCAAACCCATAAGGTGTAAAATCAATACTAAGTTCAGAGAGTTTATCAATTTGGAAGAACCTTCCTAACTGTGGGTCATACATACGGTGTACCGCATCATACATCTCTAAACCTGACCCATCACTAAATTCACCATTCTGTAATTCATTACCTCCATTAAACTTGTATTTATTTTGAAGCTTCCCGGCAGCCTTACTACTAATCCCCGCCATCGTTAACCCAAACGGATAATAATGCGTCTCTTCTAACAACGGACCATGAATATGTGTCACCTGCAAATTATCAAAGAACACGTCTACATTCGGCGTCTCATTACTCACATAAATATACAAATATCCATTCTTTGTGATCGGCAGATCTCCTAGAATATGTGTCTTAAACTCTTGATCCGCTCCTACTTGATCAATACCGCTGGAAGATCCCACAAATTTAAATTGCTCATCAAACAACACCCAGTTCACAAAGGCTTTTGGTTTCGTAGTAGTATACACTTGTGAATTCAGCATAGAGGTAACTCCGGGACTGAGTATACCACTTCCAATCAAATCGGCAGATACATATTTTCCACTGACAGATCGAGTAACACCACCAGCTAAACTAGCTATCAACTCACTAATTGGATCCACAGGATTACCAGGACTAACACCATTCAAACGATACCAGCTCTTTGCATGAATAGTAAAGCGATCCCCACTCATCACTTTTAATACGATACTACTTCCAACCTTTGTCCCATTTCCATTCAATCGATGGATAAAATCATTCGGTGAAGTATACGTATCAGTAGGATATCCGGGGACAGTACTCTTATCTACTCTTGTACTCGCATCATCTGGAATATGATAATACAATTGTTCGTTCGCTAATGTGGAAGCTTCAAGAGTAGCAGCAGGATAAAAACTAGTGTCTCTTTCATCCGTAAGTACAACTCGGGTATTACCTAAATGATCTTTGATAAAATAATCATACACATAGTTACCATATTTGTCTTTTCTGATGCGCCCCTCTTCGTGACTCAACAATTGAAGTACATTATTTTCATACAGAAAAGAGCCTGAATAAGCGGTGACCGTAGTTTTAGCATGAGCGCCCGTCTCCGCGGTTCTCTTTTCTAATTTTACACCTAGGGCGTCATAGATATATTGAATCGTATCTTTTCCATTGACCAGGATTTCATAAGGCAGATTGAGATGATTGTATTTGATACTATTGATAGACTTGTTTTTATCGACAATCAGATTGCCATTACCGTCATAACTATAATCATCAAGTCCAAGATTCTTATTCGTAAAATCTCCGAGCTTCTGATCTACCGCAACGGTATCGGATACATACGCCAATCGATTACTCAAGGAATGATATCCATAAGACAAATCATCAATCACGCGACTATTATTCAGCTTGACCCCCATTTGCTTCATGGCTTTTATATTACCATTCGCATCATAAGCGGTATTCGTGTTAATGCCATCGCCCATCTTCATACTAAAATCAAGGTTGTCGGATTTATTCCATCCGCCCGAGTATTGATTAAAGTCACCATATAGCAATCGGTTGGCTTTATCGTACCCATACCCATAAGCTCGTTGCACTTCATCTCCTTTACTTCTCCACTGAATGCCCGCAATATTGCCATTGAATTGATTGGTCTCGAAACCATAATCATAACTAAGTTCCATGCCAAACCAATGAAGTTGATTAGACGCACTACTATATCCTTTATTCAGGCCTTGTAACCAGCCTCGGATATTGTAATCATACTTTTGCAATTCCAGTTCTAAAGATTGATCAATATGTTGTCCTAGTTTTTTCTCTTTTAATTGCCCAAGTTCACCATAGGTATTCCTGGCAAGCAATCTGCTGGAATCACTTCGATCATTAATGGTTTTCTTGGTCTCCAAAAGTCTTCCTGCATGATCATACAAGTAGTTGGTTTTTACCCTTACACTTTGGCCTGCCAATGCATTGGTATGAACATGGTAATTGGTGATCAATTTCCCTGTAAAATCATAACGCTGCGTATGGATATCATTACCCTTTTGATAATTGGCTGTTTGAGATTGTATGACTCTTCCTTTATCGTCATAAAAATTAACAGCTTCCAACCATTCTCCCTGATTCAAATCAGCGGGATTTTTTAATACCCTTACCCTGGTTCCTGTTACATATCCACGAGTCAGCGAACTGGGAGTAGATGGAAGCGTTTCAGGATAGGCATTACCCCCATCATCAATTTGACTATGATAACTTGTAATATAATTTTTCTGAGTGAAACTATAATCGTCATAGTAAGTATGGGTAAGACCAACAAAATTTGAATTGGGAGGAAAAGGATTATAATGCTGCAATATGGTACTGGAACTTTCTGGAGATGGTCCAATAATGGTCTCAAAGGACTCATTATTTGAATCAAATCCATCATTAAAATGAATTTCTGAAATGGCCCTGTATATATCTTGCCCATTCGTATGCACACTGAGATATAAAATATCAGGTGTATTAAAATTGACCGTTACCGTAGTCGATTGTGCAGCGTCAAATTGTTGATCTAATAATGTTTGTAAATCGTTCCGATTACCTGTATATGTTATCATACCGGTGGCAACTGGCCGGTTCTGTGTATCATATAAAGTAGTCATCCATTGATTGCTGATGCGCATATTGGCATCTTGGGTAAAAGCCAATCGGTCACGTTTATCATAGACCATATATACCCATCCTGCTCCCGGGACTTTTTTCGCGATCATGCGTTGAAACCCATCGTACTCATACCGAAAACTTTGTTCGTTGATGGCATCTGTATTGAGTACCCAATCATGGGCATCCATATAAGCCACGGCTTCGGGTTGAATAACGAAACGCAACAATCCAAAATCATCATATACATAGTAAGTACAGAGCCAGCCACTATGATCCTCCGATGGGGGACCGACAATTTGAACTTTTTTGAGTACGATTTTTCCCTCCTTATCTTTATATTCTACCACCTTATTGTTGGCTTCGTCGATTGTATGTCCCTCAAACAACTGACCGTTTCCATAAATAGCAGAACTTGTAGGAATATTAGTCGTTACATCGTTGTTATTAAATGTTAAAGCCTGATTGGAAATATTCCAGATGCGAACACTATCATTGGCATCATTTAATCGATATTCCTTACTGACACCTCTATCACTTCCACCCCAACTATTGCCTGCAGCCAGTGTCTTTGTAACACGGTTCAATGGAGAAGCTTCAAAACGAGTTTCGCCATAAAATACAGATTCACCTGCGTATTGGCTATTCATAAAACAAGCTTGTTCACCAAAAGGATTCAGCTTAAACTGACCATGATCAGTAGTAGCGATATAAGGCAAATATTGATACGCCTCCCTCCCGAACGCATCGTAGACAACAGGGTTGACCACATCCTTTAAAAGTGGACTTCCTTGTTTTATAACTGTTTGTACAGGGCGACCAAGTCCATCAAGATACTGAGTGGCTTGTTTCACCTGGGTATGAGCAGCACTTTGAAAAGAACTGAGATCACTGATGGGGGCTACTGCCTCACGCGTACGTACATAATTTACCAATATCCCACTATTATACCCAGGAGGAAGATTGATAGCAGTAGCGGATGGACGTGCACTACCATTGGGTTTGTTGGTTTGACTTTTTACACCATGAAACAAGATGGTACATAAAAAGCAAACCAATAATTTCTTAGGTATGTAATACATAGTTAATGAGTTGTAAATTAATATTGGCTTTGCTGATACTGGTAGTCGAAAGTTTTAAGAATATGACCATCCTTATCAATCACTGTTTTCAAACGACCCAACTTATCGTAACGATAATAGAGCACTTCGTTATTGGAACGAATTTCAGCGGTCACGCCTATTAAAGGATCGTAAGTGTAGGAAGTCATTTGGGCATCCGAAGGAAAAATTCTTATATTATCAATGGTCCCTGAAATAACCATTCCCTGCTGGTAGGATTGTTGATTGGCTATCCATTTGGTTCCATTATAGCTCCACCATTCAATGATATACGATTTGCCGTTTTGGGGTTGAAAGTTGGTCGTATAGTTGCCAACCCATGATTTTTCACCGGTATGGGCTTGAGATATAGAAGCAGTTTGAGACTCTTCGAAACCTTCGTAGAAAAAATCTTTGATGCCTATATTTTGGATGACAATACCCTTGTAACTATAATTCAAGCTGCTATTAAATTGGTAACTAGAAAAAGCAGTGTGTACATTGAATGTAAGTGTATAAATACCTGCAGGTAAATTTGAAAATAGAACAGAAGATGCCGTACCACCACAACTGATATTGCTATTATTCGTAGTGCAGATATACCCGGTTCGATTTTCAGGGCCTGTCAAATAAACATAACAAGTAAGATTGGCCCCGGGGGGTAACCCGCTCGGTAAGGAAACAGTAATATCACCAGCTTCGGTCTGATTAAATTGATGAACGATGTCTCCTGAAGAAGTAATACTACCCCCAATATAAAAAGTTGAATTTTGAGTAACCTGCCCGGGAATACCTTTCTCCTTTAAGGTATGCATAGCGTTAACAACCTTTGCAACAGGTAACTCGTATTGATAGCCCCATTGATAACTATTAGCTAATCCATTTCTATTGGTAATGCTGATGGGTTTACCTGCATTAAAATCATAATCTACCTCTTTTACAAATCGAGGATCTTTTTCTACAGTGGTACTATTACTGGAAACAATAGAATACGAATAGGAACCCGAAAAATTACTCAGTGGTAAACGGTAGCTGGTTTTTAAGAAAACACCCTTTTCATCTCCTCGATCATTAGAATACTCAAAAATATTGGCTCCTTTGAGTTGACCATTTTTCCATTCAGTGATTTCAAGAGGCAGAATCATAAAATTATCTTGCATCCATAATACCGCCTTCAAAAAGGCGTCACCTTGACTTTTCCCGGCTTCTTGCAGTTGTTGATAAACAGTAGCTGCTGCCTTACTAAAATAATTCGAACGGATACATGAAATATATTGTTTTCTGGCGTCTGATAATGCCTTTAGGTACTCCCAGTACCATACTGTACCGATACAAGCATATCTGGGACCATCATTGAGCGCATAACAGGAGGAAAGTTGATTAGAATAGGCGGAAGGAAAAGACCCTTGAATATTCTGAAATGCCTGGTAAGAACAACCTGACATGGAAAGTATAGAGGGTAATACAAAATCTGCTGCATATTTTATTTTCGACTCATTGATCCCACCCTTTGAATCTGTACTGGTTTGTCTGGTAGGTTGATGATGATGTACACTTTCATAATAACTGGTTACTGTTGACTGCAAGGATTGTGCAGTTTGTAAATCAAAGGTCCTTTCAGTAACGGTAGCGGATATTTTCTTTGCCGTTTTGAGTTCATAAACAGTGACCAGTTCTGTACTATAAAGATTCGCAGACATATACCCGGGGATTCCAATTGGATTTTCTAAGTAATCATAGCTGTACTCTTTTTCTGATATGGCCTGACCCGTTTGGGTATAATATCCTTCAAATTTTAATTCCCCTCTTTTAAAATCATTCGGTAGTGGTGCGGCAGGATAATTGGGAATGGTGATATCACAAGATCCATAACCAGTTCCACTGCTATTATCCGTAAAATTGGTTACCGCAAGCGTAGATCGATCTACCTCCCATGGATTGGTTCCATAATACCTAAAAATGGAATAACCATTTGTCGAATTAAACATCTTAACTTCAGCGTATCCGATATGATATCCTTGTGTACTCGCCATGGGCTGGAGAGAATTGCGGGATACGAGCACTTGCTGGGTAGGCCAACAACCATTTTCAGTAAGGTTTCCCCATGTATTGGAAATTCTTTGTAGTTCGTTTCTAACTTTTTGCACATAGACTGGCTTACCATACAAAATACCGGTTGATAACCCATTTTGTCCGGTATAGGAAAAAGAAGTGATGATATCCGGACTCATCGTTGAGGATTGCTTAATCTGTTTAATGCGCAATCCCCCTACTGTTCTATCGACGTTATTGACATAAAATAAATTGGGTTCATATTCGTATTCGGTAGATCCATTCGTGGGATAGACAATCTTTTTGAGCGTTCCGCCTCTCATGGCTGGCCATGCTGATTCTCGATTGCCAACCTGTGTTTGCAGCATATATGGAGAACTATTCTTGGTGATGGTAGGCAGTAAATCAGTATTTGTCTGGCCATTGATGAACCCCCAATGATCCATTCCAAAAGACAATGTTCTTGGAACTAGTTCATCAAAATACTCAAATTGATAAGGCGGAATGAGCTCAGTATTATCACAACTTTTTTCTTGAATGGATAATAGTTTTAATCTTTTACGATCAGATTGAAGATTGAGTCCTGAACTCACAAAAGAGGGAAGACCACTTGTATTATCATAAAAATATCCGTAAGTAAAATCAAACTTTTTACAAAATCCATTGGACTTATTGTCTTTTATCTCAAGCGATCCCAATGATGGAGAAATGGTATTGGAAAAATCTTCAATAGCCAACGATGTTCCACCCAGTCCCCAAGCAGATAGATCTTCTCTGATATTCCCCGGAATAAAGTTGACATACCCATTGTTAAACTGAATCTGACTAATCCTGACACCATCTACTAAGTTTTTGGACAAATCATAAGCATTATAACTTTCACTTTCTGAAACAAGTGTGTGGCCTGCTGCATTGATGTTATAGTAGGCATAACTATCTTGTTTATACTTCAATTGTATAGCGTTAACGCCATCTGGAGCCTCAACTTTATATAAATACCAACTGGAAATACATCTTGAATAAGTGAGCCCATTGTTCAATGAGTAAGGAGACGTTACTTCAATCGGCTGTACGTAACCCGTTTCAGGTATGGTAGGCATCATACCAAAATGATATTTGATTCCTTCTCCGCAGAGTTTACTCTCTCCACTCCACCCATCATCTTAAAAAGAAGCAGTTCCCCGCATCGTCTCCCGAGGTACGAGGGGACGTTGCGGCCACTACAACTTTTCTTAGGTATCATTCTATTTGCATCTTTGTCTTTTCCTTCACAGCAGGTTTTACTTTTTTTGAACGTAACTCGCAGCTCTCATAGAGGTCCGAAGGACTCCTATGGAGACTCTGTGACCACTCATACTAATGAAAGTTAATCATTAATTTTTATGATCTATTCTTTGGTAACAAATTAGTAAGCCTAAAAGCAAATGATACACACCGGCTGTGTAACACGCAACGTCCCCTCGTACCTCGGGAGACGATGCGATGAACTTCTTTTTTATTTGGACACCCTGCGGAGAAAGAATGCGCTTGTTTTATGCTAACACCCTAGCTGTGTAACACCGCAACGTCCCCTCGTTCCTCGGGAGACGATGCGGAGAACTTCTTTTAAATTGGGCACCCTGCGGAGAAAAAAGCAAATGATACACACCGGTTGTGTAACACGCAACGTCCCCTCGTACCTCGGGAGACGATGCGACGAACTTCTTTCGATTTGGATACCCTGCGGAGAAAAAAAACACCGCAACGTCCCCTCGTTCCTCGGGAGACGATGCGGAGAACTTCTTTTAAATTGTACACCCTGCGGAGAAAAAAAGTCCCCTCTCTCGCCCTAGGCGAGATCGGGAGATATCTGCGACAAACTTCATTCGATTTGGACCTCCTGCGGGGAAAGAAAAAAGCCTCACATTACTGTGAGACTTTCTCTTTATCGCTAACCCTCGAAGTAAACTTTTAGAATGCTTCGGAACTTTCAAAAGTTGTATCGTAGCTTATAAGCTGAGATTTAATAATCTACATTTATTTTCTCAAGATCACTGCTACCACCGGTTTTATAAACGGCTTTGATATAGTAGGTATATCTTGTGTTTTCGCGAACATCATCGTCATCGAATATCTTCGAAGTACCGGGTATCACTGATTGTAAAGCGATCTCTGCTTCATTACCATTTACTACGCGATAGACCCAAAACTCCCGGATATTTTCTGCAATCTGTCTATTGATATTCCAGTTCAGCTCTATATATTTTTTTTCGCCTCGCGATGTGTAGGCATTTAGATTGGAAAGTATCTTGACTTTCACCGCTGCTTTCGCCGGAGCTTTATAAAAACGTTCATTGGAAAATCCGCTTTTCAAATCACCCTTATCTACAGCCTGTATCTTATACGCGTAAGAAATGGTTGGATCCACATTCAGATCAGAATAAACAGAATCCATAGCATCAGGCGTAGCTATTTGTATCCATGTCGAAAGACTATCGTCTATATCTTTACGAAAAAGGGCATAACTCACTACGTCTTTACTGAAACTTCTCTTCCATTTTACTTCCATACTTTTATTGTTTACCATATTTACCTCTAGCAGTGTTGCAATTGCTGGTGGAATGGTATCAGGTCTGCTAAGACGTATGGGTTCAGATAATGCAGATTCATTGTATCTGTTATCCAGTGCGGATACTTTATAAAATATATCCGCATTCAACTGATTCAGTGGCAGTTTTTCTTTGAATATGGTTTCGATGGTTGGCTCTCCTGTAATCAACGAATAACTTCCCGTATTACTAAAGGAACGATATACTTTGTAAGCCAAGATATCCGGCTCTTTATTCCCTGACCAGGCAAGGGTTACATTACCACTCTTATCAATGACTCCATTAAGTCCTACAGGAAGTGCAGGCGGAATAGAGTCGTTCAATTGGTAGAGATAAGGAAAAGATTCTACATACTGATCTGCCTTCTGGTTGATGGCACGCAATGTGAAATAATTAGACTGTGAAGGCTTAAAATCAAATGCAGTGATAGAATCTTTTGTTGCAGGGAATGTAAATATTTTCTTGTACGTGCTGTCATCCCCGGTTTGTGAAACCCTGATCTCATATTGCTTCACCAGTCTTTTAACTGAATCGGGCATCGTCCAATTGACAACGAATTTACCCGCCACTGTATCGATCGATTTGATCTTGGGCAAAGTACGAATATCGGGAAGACAAATACCGGAAATAACCGTACCTGGTTCACTATTGATGCCAAATACATTGATTCCTTTTATTCTGTAGTAATATTTTGTATTCTGTGCTACATCCGCATCGTTAAAGATCATCATCTTTTTGGTCGTATCTTTTTCCTTTTCATTCGCGTTTTGCAAGTTGGACAAAAGTGGAGGATTGGTAATGGTGCTGAAGTTGATACTGTCTGTTGATCGTTCCACTACAACTGCGATATAATCATCTATCACCGGTTTAATATTCCATTCAAGGTTCACCGTTTTCTCCATGAATTTTGATACAATGGAAGGAAGTGCCGGTAATGTATTGTCATCCTGCACTGTTACTGTAGAGGCTTGTTGTTTCTCCGGCGCGATAGTAGCGACGGTTATACGATAGGTATATTTCTTTCCGGGAACGGTGGTGGAGTCTGTATAGGCAGATGCCGACAAGGATGCAGCGTCTGCATTATAAGAAGACAGCAACAGATAATACCCATATAACTCACTATCATCCGATCTGTTTTTATCTTTTGGATCAGGCTTTTGCTGAATCAATGAGGTAACAATATAAACAGCACTTTCTCTTCCGTATTTCTGGGCTGCTAACAATGTAATAGGCTTTAAGGGAGTTGTATTCAAAAGCTGAAAATTTGTTGATCCTTCCTCCGCTCTTTCTACATTATACCCTAAAATATTTGCCTGTCTCCATTGTGCTGCAGTACTTACTGACCAGCGAAGGAATACTTTATTACCCGACCTGAAAGCAACTGGTTTGGTTTCAAAATTCGAAGTGGTTTGTGCATGGATATAGGATATACCCAAACAACATAAAAACAAGATACTCCGGTTAACTATTTTTATCATACCCATGGATTAGAATTTAATATTATCACATTTCGTTCCGGAGCTCATACTGATCTCCTTAGATCCTTTGTACCCAAGTACATTATAATCGAATCGAATATTACCCGCAATATACATCGGAGAAGGACCAGTAATCGTTAATGTGGTTGCTATACTTCCACTCAATATATCAATCTCTTTTCCTGCGATGATCACACCCGCAGCTCCCGAAAAATTTACATATACCGAACCTTGTCCATACCATCCATGAAAACCACCTCCTGACCTTCCATTACAAACAAAATTTTCAAAACGTTTCAAAGCAAGATCAATTGCTAATGACCCACCTAATCGCGCAAATGCACCAACCCCACCAGAAGATACCTTAAACCCATAAGACACAGATGCACCAATACCGGTTCTTACTGAGAAATCAGAACCATCATCACCCTTGGCATTGGTTACTTGCAAGTAGAATGATGCGGCAGCATTTAAAAAGTCAATTTTTGGCGGACGAACATTTACTCCACAAGGATCTTCCTTGGTTCCTACATTGATTTTAAAAGTACTTCCTGATACATATAATTCTGCTACTCCGGCTCTGCCATTAGGACCACTACCCTCCATGATAGTCTGCCCTCCTTCTTCTACAGATGTGTACGCCTGTAGTACAAAACTAAATGTACTATTGGCAATATCCATTTTGGCTACAAAGTCACCCCACACTATTGGGTCTCCATCAGGCTTTACATATGTTGCCAATACGGCGCCACCCAGTTTATTAGATGAAGTAGTGGTTGTAGTTGCATTCTTTGCGGCCTCTGCTTCTTCGGCAATACGTCTTAATTCATTGTCAGCAATCTCAAGTAAAGAAACAGCTACTCCCACATGTGTCTTCCTGATTTCCATTTCTCTAAATGCTGCCTTTTCATCCTCTTTTGTTCCTTTCTTCAGATCGTTATAGATAACCATATCAATCGCAACCTGAGCAGACATATCAACAGGCTTTCTCAATATTTGCAAACCACCCAGTGTATCGTTATTCTTATTTTTTGAATAATTCTTCTCTAGATAATTCATTTGTTCTTTGGAAGGGTTGAATAACAACTCTTCTTTAGAAAGAGACCTTCCTTCTTGGGCAATTCTTGCATTTAATATTTCTAATTCATTTTTCAGATTTGTTTTAGTGGTCGCATTAGAGGTAGCATTGATTTGTCTTTTCAATGCGGCTGTGGCTACTACATCTTCATAAAGAGATTGCTGCTTCTTAACTGCCTGGATACGATTCGCCATTTTCAATAATGCAGCATATTTCTCATTAGCTTCATCAGAAGCTTGGATGGCTGATGTCTCTGCAGTTGAAACAGAAAGTCCACCATCCTGTTTAATTCTGGCAGATCTAGCTTTTACTGCCAGATCATATACAATGGTATTGACTGCAACCATGCCTTCATATGTATAAAGAGAATCTCTTACGGTTGTACCACCGGCAACAGCTGCAGTGTCATAATTTTTGGAGCCTCTGAATTTGGCATAATTAGTACCCGCAAGTCTTTGAAGATTTACATAAGCATTGCGTAAATCTGGATTATTTTTTGTAATACCCAATTCACGCATCAGATCACCAGATGCTCTCTCGTACTCACGCATCCCAACTTCCTTGATCCAATAGTTATATAATTTCTCGTATTTATCGGTAGAATCAAAACGCTTCAAGTTAAAATCAAGCACATCCGTATAATATGGCACCAATAATTTTGCTACTGTAATAACACCATACTCATTTGAATTCTCCGCCTTAAACAGTATTAGAGAAGCAATCTCACTTGGGGCAACCCTACCCACCCTTTCTACCTCAGCAGGTGTAGGAATCGTGTATTTACTTTCATAGGGGAAAGTATTGTCTATTGACCTAGAATTAATTATATAAGGAAGCTTCAGTCTTCGACACACTTCTTTCCAATTGGCAGCATTATCAACCAATTTTGAATAAGCCGCATGGCTTTTTTCAAATTGCACATAAGGGTGGGTATCAAAACGAGGGTCAAATTTTCTAGAGGCTTCTTTGAGTCTTTCATAAGTCCTACTTACAGTAATCCCAATCGTTGCCATAGAATCAAAAACAGTGACAGCCCTATCGTAAATAGGTTTATTGATCACGTATCTCGCTCTCATTTTTGCTAAAGTCGCTGAATCAAATTTTGCAGGCAGGTCATATTTATTAGGAGGAAATAGTGTTTCAATTTTACTGGTTCCACTACTTGTAGCTGCTTCTCCTGCACCAATCATAGAACCTTTATTAGATTCCCCTTCCTCTTCATCGCCCCCACCTGTATATTCAGCTAGTTTATCTCCAAGAGGTGAACCTCCATCCTCTTCTTCATCATCATCTTCCTTCTCATCTTTCTTACTCTTATCACTACCAGATTTTTTAGCGGACACGCTTTTATCATCTCCATTTTTAATTGGATTAACATCTGGCTTTTTAATCACCCCATCAGGCTTAGAAAATATTTGTGCTCTACCACTAAGGGACACTTCACTTACTCCGAAATTTCTGTTAAACGCAATTTCAAGTCCGCCCCAACCAGTCATTAAGCGTTCTTTTACTACTTCAAAATAAACACCCGCTCTCACACGAAGGAAAGATTGGTCATTCGGCTTATAAGAAATCCCTGATAAAGAAACCGGCATCACTCCATCTGGTGTTACTGGATCCATTCGATAAGTCACACCACCACTGAAACCGGTAATGACCAGATAAGGGTTGATCTGATATCTCACACTCTTGACCATGGCATCCACGTTGAAATAATCATATATCTGCCCGTTAGGCGCTGCTTTATGACCAAACAAAACAGAAGCCCCCATTTCTATTTTACCCAATACTGTTAACTTGATCGTTCCGCCATAAGCCAATCCATAAACTTTGTCCTTCATGTAGTTGATCTCACCACTAAACTTCACTTGTCCGCCTTCATACCCTACTTTCACTTTTGAAATATGATAATCTACATATTGCCATTTCTTTTTTGTTGTGTCATATTTCATGTACAGATCAAATGTGGTACCGCCACTGACTTTACCACCACCTAATTGCATATTGGCGTCAAAATGTAAAGTAGCATATTGCGCCGTGCTGGCATCCGCAGCATCTTCCGGACCCTCATTCCTGAATTCAACAGCTACCGCAGCAGAAAAACCTCCAAGGGTCAGTTCTGTACTTGCACCTAATGAACCAATTGTCATATAGGTCCCTTCTGTTTGCAGCACCATATCTTCCAATGCTACATCCTGGATGCCAAAATTTGCTTTTTCGTCTCTTTCATCTTGTGCTTTGGTAGGTATGTAAGGAGAGTTTTCTCCACTCATGCTAAAATCGAATGTTCCTGAAAGCGTGACTTTTGGCAAGAGTTTATTTCGCTCTAGGTCTATATCCATGGTGAGTGCAATATTCTCCGGATGAATATATCCGTACCAAGGTTTCATGGTAATATATTTGATATCACCCTCACCTTGTGATGATTCTATTGAACCATCATCGTTGATAATGGTTTCAAAAGGAATACCCCTCCCATTAAAACTTGGATCTTCGATAGGCAATACCAACTTTCCTGAAAATGATCCTCCGTTAAATACTCCTTTCAATACAGAAAGATTGAGTTTTGTAACGCTCATATCCCATCCGTTGGCACTACCAGTATTGTAATCAAAAACATTGGCAGCATCTACAGAAAAACTGAATCCGTTGTCATCAATAACAGCATATTTAACGCCCACTACCGGAGACGTTTTTTTGCCGGTATAAAAATATCCAGGCAGACTTACATCCATTTTATTTATAGCCAATCCACGCCATAAACCGGGCTTAGCATTGTCTTTTGAAATATAGGTACCAAGATCACCACCGGAGGGACTTTTATTATCATTCATGTCCAGCGTTGCTTCCGAAATACGAAAAGCATATCCCCCCAATAATGGAAGTGAGGCTGCGGTGAAATAACCATTGAACTGTAATTTCTCTACATATATTTCCTCCCATTTTGTTAATCCAGTCACCGTTATTTTCGATTTCAACTGATCCTCATTTGTATTGCTCCCACCAGCGGCAACAGGTTTGTATCTATCTTTATTCAGGTTTACAGACCCATTAATATCCAAACCGGTAAACCCATTACAATCAAAACTCATAGTAGTGGGTGAAGTGCTTCCTCCTCCATTCAATATAAAGCTCCAGTCAACGCTATTATTGACTGTTTGATCTCCTATCAGTGTTAGTTTATTACCACTACCTGCACCACCTATTCTTGAAAGATTTACGAATCCCTGGAAATAGATCACCGAATTCTGTGAACCGTTCAGCAACATTCTTCCAAAGACCCTTGCTACTGCTCCCGATTTTGTAATGCTTACACTGGTAAAAGCCAATTGATATACCGTGGAATAGTTGGGCATTTTCTTCAACATACCAAATGGAAACTTCACAGAAGAATTCTCTGTCAGCAGATTTACCCATGAACCATTTCGGGTGATCTGCTCGAATGCATTTTTCGCAGAATCGATCACTAATACATCTTCCTGACCTAATGGTGTTTCCGGTATTACAACATTGGAAAGCATATCCGGAGACCACATAGGTGCCGGTGTAGGTGCCGTAATTTTCACCGGCGACAGTTTATTGCCCTTGTCTTTTTCGGGACCGGTCTTATCCTTGTCTTTTTCATTAGCAAAAGCATTCACTCCAGCCAACAATAAAAAACAAATCGATAAATATTGTATGATAGCTATTTTCTTTCGCATAGGGATTACTGATTTGATAAATTAACGGCCCCGTCAATCACTTCTTTATTTTTATTGATTTTTATACTACTGAATTTTACCTCAGCTTTAAACACACGACCACCCAACCACATTTCAACTATTCCTGCTCCACTGAATGTGCCACCACCACCTGTTGCATTGCTAATTGTAACACTGAAGTCGCCGGCTTTAATAACATCTTTTTCAACCAACGTTGTCAATAAGTTGCTTTCATCTAACTTGGTAATAACCGGTTTTGCCCCACAAGAGGCCTTGATCGCGTTTGTACCTGATGTGGTTGAAGTATTTTCTTGTTTAGCCACTACTGCAAGACCTTTTGAATCATTCGTAGAAAATTTAGTCACATTGGAAGTTGCAGTAACCGCTGATGAATAACTTGTTGCTGCCACACATGTCCTAACTGCCCTTACCTCATAAGCAGTAGCTGACTTAAGATTAGGAATCGTAACATTATCGCCTAATACTGCAGGCATCTTCATGGTAGTCCAATTAGCATCCGATTCTTTTCTATAGCTTATTTGCAGTGACAATGGATCACTGTCAAAATTTAACCAGCTTACCACTGCTTTAGTGCTATCCATCTCCCCCATAAACAATGCTACAGCCTGACAAGGAGATGAATATTTGAAAGTTGCCACATTACTGTAACCATTATTCGCAAAAACTGTGGCGGTAAATCCACCATTATCATTTGATTTAGCCTGCACCCTCCATGCGTATGTTCTATTAGATAACAAGGGCGGCGTTTTAGTGATATCATAATTATACCCGGTGGTAACAGTGCTATCAGTATAATAAATAGGATTGGTGAGAAATGCCGATAGTGGATCCTGTCCTTCATATAATAACTGTACTATTTGTAGTACATAGATAACCCCACCAGCTGCAGTACCTTGTCTGGGTTGCCATTGAAAGAAAATATTCTGTGCTCCCTGAGCCGTCTGCAATGATTTGTCCAGCGGCGCTGTGGTAATGGGTGGAGTGTTCATTGTAAAAGTGAGACTATACGATGACTCTTCACTAATCTGTCTTTGCGTTGCAGCATCAAATAATGTGAAACTGTATGTGATAGTTGATTGCGGAAATGTATTGTTATATTGATCGAGTGTGATGCCGGATAGCCTACCGAAGCTAAAGAGCGAATTCATATCTAAATTAGATAGTCGTGCAGGCGTATTTCCTACTAAGGTAACCGGTAATGCCACAGAAAATGAACTAGTCTGCGCCACAAATGAACCAGTAGTTATCTTTACCATTAGCCGTGCATTCAACACACCTGCATTTGAAGATTTATTCGTGATAGTCACGTACATAAATGGCAGGTTAGCATTGCCAATGTATTGTAATGAGAACGGGAATGGCGGATAGATAACAGGTGTAACAGCAACCGGGTAGTTAATAACACCCTGCGCCTTTCCGTATTGCTGCACTACTAAACCGCAGGCAAGCAAGCAAATGGTAATATATTTCTTTAGGGGATGCATATTAGAAACTGTAATTATAGTTTAATGAAAAGATGCCCGTGGATGTACTGGTCATCGGGGTAGATATTCCACTCCTTGCATTATTTTGTACAATTGCATTGAGATTAAATACATGCTTCTTTTTGAGCGTATAAGATGCAGTTGCCTTAAAATTGATCACATTTGCGCGCAGCGCATCTGCCACCGTTTTAGTAGTATTATAACCCGAGCCAAGCATCAGCATTACACGCTTTTTAAATATTTTTTTTCCAAAACTGAAATTGACACCGATGGCTTTTGTATTGTTGGAATCAGGTCCCTGTTGAACGGAACTATAATTCAGATTCATATTCCATTTCACTCCTGTTTTAGGATAAGCAGTAAAAAGACTTACTGTTGCATTTTGGAATGCGGTACCCTGTAGATCCAAAAAGAAATCACCTTGTCGCTGGTCTCCTTTCTGGTACGAATAACTTGCACTCAATGCCCTATTCTCTGTTGGCGTTGATCGCAATTGATAACTTGCATTGACACTCATATTGGTATTTAATTGTACCAATCGCAATGAATCGAGGTAAACCGGTATGAGGTTATTCTGATTGGCAATATTATTCAGGTTACGAAAGTCGGTTACACCTTTATTATTGGAATAGGATCCATTGAAAGATAATTTCTGACTGGGGGTATAAGTAATACTGACATTGGTAAGCTGAGTGCTAGTTTCTTGACTTACTGCTGTATCCTCTTTATTGGCCAACATATGCTGGATACCCAATTGAGCACTTATAGCTACTTTTCTTTTGAATAAAGGCATTTGGAAGGTAAGTGCAGTGTTTTCAAATCCATTGGTAACATATAGTGAGCCCAGCGTTTCGTAGTTGAAGTCTACCTTCTCATAACTCATGCCCAGCGTTACTGTTTTAATGTTTCGGGTAAGTTTAATGTTTTGTGCTTGTTTGTTTCCAGTAGTCCCATTCCTATTTAATAAGCCTGAAAAAGCCGCATTACCTTTGTATGCTAAAGGAGATCTTTGATCGATAGTCATCAGACTATTTGCTAATTCAACATTGTATTTAAATCCTTTCCAATCTCCGTTTGTCACCAAACTGGCTACTAAATTTTGCTTAGGGCTTACCCCCTGCTCCACAGGAATATTCTGGGCGGATGCTGTATCATCTTTAGCATAAAAAACATTGATCCCTACAAACATTTTATTAAACTGGTAGCTGGTTGCAATACCTGTTCCTATTCTTGAATAAGTAGGTGGTGCATCAGGATTCTGTATATAATCGCCGCTTCCTCTCAGGAATTTTCCACCCAGTACCGAGAGTTTAAATTTACCAGGTGCATAATCGATACCCGCACCATTAAACTGAAATCCATTCAATGTGTAGGGTGTAAATGTCATAGCAATTGTTCCGGCATGAAAAGTGAATGATTTATACCTCGGATGTATCGCTAGTCTGTTAAATGGAATAGGCTGAAACCTAACTGCTACTTGAGCATTGGAATAGGTAAAATCCAATGGTATGTCAATCCCCTTTACATATAGGTTTACATTACCACCAATCACATAAGTAAATGGGATACCTCCAAAACTATTGTTGGATGAATAATTGTAGAGCATGGAAGCATTGATGCCACCATTCAATTTAAAAAGTTTCCCTTTTCCAAAAAGACTAAACGGGTCGAAGACCTGTCCATTCAATTGCAGGCATCCCGTTGTGATTATGGCTACAAGTGTTATTATTCTTTTCATGTTATTGTTCAACGGGTTTTATTAGTTTTTAATGATGGCCCTTACTTCATACCCACCATCCGACTGTACGATCAATACATATGTTCGTTGCGATGGCTGTGACGAAATATCTATGTCTTTCGAAAACTTAGCGATAGGTTCCTGATAAATATTCTGGAATACCGGAGCTCCATTCATGTCATAAATTCTCACAGAAGTTTTACCCGGTCTATTCAGTTCTACATTGATCCTGAATCGGCCTGTAGTTGGGTTAGGTCCAACAGTCAGATTCCTGATGATCGTTGTATTAGTCGATAACACATTTGCAGAATCATTGGTAGTAATTACAATGTTAGCCGTATCACTACTCCTACAAATATTGTAAGAAGTATTGTTGAGATACAATGTATAATTACCCGGATTAGAGAATCGAATCACCAACTCATTCGGTGTATTGCTAACCACGCCCGCTCCCGCAGGTATCCCCCATACCTGCGTTTGTGGAGTCGGACTAGTAAGGTTCACCACTTTTATTTGCTGGTTCACAAATGCCTGCTTCGACATTACCATACGCGCTTTGATCGCCGTATCGGCAGTGGTTCTAAAGTTGATAGTATCCGTAACGACACATCCATTATTCAATACAACCGTTGCAGTATAACGATCTTGATTTACTAAATTCACTGTTTGTGTAGAAGCCGTGAAACCGGTATTCCTGGAGGACCAACTATAACTACTCACCGTTTCTACTGAGTTAACTGTTACAGGAACCACTATCGCTTTACATACCATCGTGTCATTCAGAGAAAGCTTTGTACCCACTGTATTCAAGTATTGTGTGGTTACCGGAGCCGACACAGAATAACAGCTCAGATTATTTGTTACACGAACAGTATATGTGTTCAGGCCCAATTCTTTTGTAGATAAGAACTTACCCGTTGCACCAATAACATCATTTCCATTCAGTACCCATTGATTATTTAATACCGCAGATGACTCAAGCAAAATACTATCGCCGGTACAGAAAGAAGCTGCCGAGCGGATAATCACAGGAATGGCCGGAACAGGGTGGAATCTCAAGATGAGCGCAGTAGTACTATCAGCACCTTCACTATTGATCAGCATAACACTATAACGACCTGTATCAGCATATTGATTATTATTCCATGTATATGGGAATGATGTAGGACAAATACTGGTAACGGTGGAAGATGCAGACCTTGTTATTCCTTTATTACCTGCAAGGTCATTATAGGCGATCATGTACGACTGTACATCTGCAACATCACGACTCGTCATGATATAAGAAGCAGTCCAGTTATTGCCTGATACATTCGTTGCATCCACCGTTCTACCAACAATACTTACTGATGGTGTCAGTAATGTTTCGTTGGATGTGAAATTCACCGTTACGATATCACCCGGCTGGGCTCTTTCTCTATCAGCGTTATTGGACGAAAAACTGATGCTGTTTAAAACCGGAGCCGTTTTGTCAAATATCACATTGCTGACATCTGTAACTGCTGTAACAGTTGTACCTGCTATGCCGGAAGAATCTCTGAAGGCAATGGCAAAAGATATATTTCCTTCCGTGTCTGCATTTACCATGGAATACACCGCCGACCAGTTACGTCCGGAACCCGTTACTGTAGCAGCACGACCGGCAATCGTAACAACCGGTGGCTGTATCATTTCACTCGCTACAAAACTTACAGTGATTTGATTGCCTATTCTTGCTCTACCCGTTACCGGATTATTCGAGCTAATATTCACACTGGTTAATACCGGATTGGTTTTATCAAATATTACCTTGCTATTGTCTGTAGTAGCGGTAACTGTTGTGCCAACATTGGAAAGAACGTCTTTCAATGCAATGGTAAAAGGTATGTTTCCTTCCGCATCTGCAGCAACCATTGTATAGCTTGCTGCCCAGTTAATCTTATCACCTGATGTATTGGTTACAGTTGCATTCTTTCCGGCAATTGTTACAACAGGTGGGTCAATGGTTTCATTCGCCTGAAAACTAACCGTAACCTGATCGCCTGCAATCGCATTTCCTTTAAACACACTATTGTTGGATGCGATCGATACTGTGGTCAATTGGGGTCCTGTTCTATCAAATATTACACTGCTATTATTTGTAGTAGCACTAACAATATTTCCCTCATTGGAAGTAGCGTCTCTAAATGCTATGGTGAATGCTATACTTCCTTCTACATCAGTAGCTCGCATGGTATAAGTTGCGATCCAGTTGTTGCCGGATACAAGTGTTACACTTGCTGTTTGTCCCGAAATAGTTACAACTGGTGTTAACAATACTTCATTCGAAGTGAAGCTAAGGGTAATAATATCTCCAATTGCAGCCCTGTTGGTAGATATATTACTATTTGATACGATCGATACACTGGTTAGTTGAGGTAAGGTTCTGTCGAATAACACACTACTGTTATCGGTTACAGAGGTAACGGCAATACCATCATTGGAAGCAGCATCTTTAAATGCAATATTGAACGGAATGCTTCCTTCTGCATCTGTGCTCCTCATTGCATAGCTTGCTTTCCAGTTGTTACCGGATATTTGCGTTACGTTCGCTGTTTGCCCTGAAATCGTTACAACAGGCGTCAGTATTTCTTCATTAGCAGTAAAACTAAGCGTAACCGTATCACCAACTTTTGCTCTTACTGTATTCGCATTATTTGATATGATGGATACACTGTTTAATATGGGTATCGTTTTATCCAATACAACTGCACTATTATTGGTAGTAGCTGTTACTGCTGTACCGGATAGTCCCGCAGAATCCTTATAAGCAATACTGAACGGAATATTTCCTTCTGCAACGTTGGATTGTATAATATAACTTGCTCTCCAGTTATTACCTGATATATAAGTTACAGTTGCACTTGATCCCGCGATCGTTACAACAGGTGCCATAATTCCTTCACCCGATACAATATTGAGTCTGATCGTATCGCCCACTTTTGCCTTTGCTGTATTCGCATTGGAAGAAAGGATTCCAATACTGCTTAAGGTAGGTGGCGTTTTATCAAATATGACCCTCGTATTATCCAATGTACCGTTAGCAGTTAATCCCACATTTCCTGCCAGATCCGTAAAATCAATTTTGATGGAGGTTACTCCTTCGGTATCTGTTGCCCTCGCTGTATAGTTTGCTTGCCAGTTGATCTTATCACCTGATGCATTGGTAGCTGTAACTGAATTGCCTGCCAGTAAAACAGTTGGAATATTGATCTCCCTGCTGGCTTTGAATTTAATGGTAATAATATCACCGGTAGTAGCATGACTTGTGTCGGTAGTATTATTCGATGCAATACTTACCATACTCAGCACAAGTGCTGATTTATCTAATACAACTTTACTGTTATTAGTAGTAGTAGTTACCGCTACGCCTGTAATACCTGCCGAATCTTTATAGTTAATAGTAAACGGTATTTGTCCTTCCGTATCGGTTGCTTTAATAGTATAAGAAGCAGTCCAGCTATTGCCTGATACCAATGTAGGTGTTACGGTATTACCTGCGATGGTAGCTGTGGGTGTTAACACACCTTCATTGGCAACAAAACTGAGCGTAACCACACTATTAATGATGGCAATTGCCGGATCAGACGCGTTCGATGCAATGGTTACTGAAGTTAATGTTGGAGCTGTTTTATCAAATCTAACTCTCGTATTATTGGTAGTGGTATTTCTCACCGTATCAACATTACCAATCACATCTTTATAGGCAATCTGGAAGCTGACAGTCCCTTCTGTATCCCCACTTTGTGTCTTGTAAGTAGCCTTCCAGTTATTACCGGATACATTCGTTGATGATACTGCCTGTCCAGCGATGAGCACACTAGGTGATACGATGGTCTCAGCAGCAGTAAAATTCAGCGTGATGGTATCACCTATCGCAGCATGGGAGTTACTGTTGATATTATTAGATAGAATGCCAACTGTAGTTAAAGCAGGAGCTGTTTTATCAAAAATTACAATACTACTATTGTTGGTAGTCCGTACCGTATCTCCTCTATTGCCCGAAGAGTCGATATACGATACATAGAACCGGACCGTATCTTCTGGTTCAGTACCCGCAAACCTATATACACCCTTCCAGTTATTGCCGGATACATTGGTTACACTGGATGCCGGTATCACTTGTCCGGCAATGGAAACACTCGGCTTTTGTGACAACAATTCACTCGCTGTAAAACTCAAGGTAACAGAATCGCCCGTTATCGCTCTTGCAGTGTTGGCAGCATTATTGGATATAATCGCTACACTACTCAGTGTAGGTTTGGTTTTATCAAAAATTACACGACTATTGTTGTTGGTGATTCGTACCGTATCTCCTTTGATGCCCGCAGAGTCTACATATGATATAAAGAATCGAACCGTATCTTCTGTTTCGGTTCCGACCAATTTATAAACGCCTTTCCAGTTATTACCGGATATTTTGGTTACACAGGAATCAGCGATCAGTTGTCCAGCGATGGAAACACTTGGTTTTCGTGACAACGCTTCACTTGATGTAAAACTCACTGTAATAGAATCGCCGGTGGTAGCTCTTGCGGTATTGACAACATTATTGGATATAATCGCTACACTATTCAGTGTAGGTTTTGTTTTATCAAAAATTACACGGCTATTGTTGGTGGTAGCTCGTACCGTATCTCCCTTAATGCCTACAGAATCTATAAACGATATGAAGAACCGAACTGTATCTTCTGCTTCCGTACCCACCAACTTATATACACCCTTCCAATTATTACCGGATATATTGGTTACACTGGAAGCAGCTATCACTTGTCCGGCTATAGAAACACTCGGCTTTTGTGATAATGCTTCATTCGTCGTAAAATTAACCGTAACAGAATCGCCCGTAGTAGCTTTTGCGGTGTTTGTAGGATTATTGGATACAATTGCTACACTAGTTAGTAAAGGTTTTGTTTTATCATAGATCACCCTACTGTTATTATTGGTAACTCTTACCGTATCTCCTCTAATACCCGCTGAGTCTACATAGGATACATAAAATCTGATCGTATCTTCTGTCTCGGTACCCGCTAAAGTATATTCACCTTTCCAGTTATTACCGGATATATTGGTTACACTACCTGCTGGAATCACTTGTCCGGCTATTGAAATATTCGGCTTTTGTGATAAACGTTCACTCGTTGTAAAACTAAGCGTAACCAAATTGCCTGTTGTGGCTCGTGCTGTATTTAGTGGATTGTTGGATACAATAGCTACACTACTCAGTGTAGGTTTGGTTTTATCAAAAAGTACATAAGTACCATTTGTTGTAGTTTTTACTTCATCTCCGGCAATACCAAAAACACTTGTTGGCACTATGGAGATCGTCACAGAATCTTCAGGGTCACCCACTACTGTTGTGTAGGCAACTTGCCAGTTCAGCTTATCACCCGATGCATTGGTGGCTGTCACCGTACGCTGCAGCGTCGTAAGTTTTACAACAGGAGTATTGATAGCTTCACTAGCAGTAAAGTTCAAGGTTACGATATTACCTGTAGTAGCTCGCCTTGTGTTTGTTGCATTATTAGAGGCAATGGTTACACTTGTTAATGTGGGTTTTGATTTTACGAATGTTACACTCGATCCATTTGTGGTAGTGGTTACTGTATTCGCCACATTACCTGTAGTATCCCTCACATTGGTAATCGAAAATGTAATAGCACCGGATAAATCATTCGCCTGATCCAAATAAAATCCGGCAGTCCAGTTGTTTCCGCTTGGCCGACGAACTTGTACCGGATTCTGTATGACTTGCCCGCCGGAGCTAACTGACACAGTAGGCGTAAGGCTCAATGCTTCACTGGTTGTAAACGTAATGGTTACAGAGTCTGCCGGTCCGGCTATGGAGGCAGAACTTCCATTGGATGCAATAGCTACCGGATTAAGGGTTGGACGAATCGTATCATAAACAACCCTACTACCATTGGTAGTAGTAGTAACTGTTCTTGTATTTCCTGTTGGATCGCTGATGGCTACACTAAATACCACTTGCCCCTGCGCCTGCGTATTACCTGCTAACATGGTCAATTCAGCTTTCCAGGAAGTACTGCCGGATAGATTGGTAACAGTGGCGGTAGCACTTCCGATCGTTACGGTAGGTGTATTGATCACTTCACTGCTAGTGAAATTCAAGGTGATTAGATCTCCTACTTTCGCTTTAGCCGTATTCGCATTATTGGAAACAATGGTTAAAGTGCTCAACGTAGGAGTGATCGTATCAATAACTACACTACTACCATTCGTAGTAGCACTAACATCTATAGCAGCAACACCGGTAGAACTACTTACAATATTACTGATGAGAAAAGTAGCCGTACCTGTTGTATTGGATGTACCTAGTGTTACTTCTGCTTTCCAGGAAGTATTACCAGATAGATTGGTTACTGTTGCAGAAGTACCTGCGATGGTTGCAGTGGGTGTATTAACGGCTTCGCTGGTAGTAAAGTTTACAGTGACTTTATTTCCCAACTTTGCTTTGGTGTTATCGGCATTGTCAGACGCAATGGTTACTGTATTTACAGTAGGACGTACTTGCACCCTTGCGACTTTTCCCTCACTGGTTGTTAAATAAAAAGTTGCCGTATTGTCAAAAACCATTCCGGCTTTTTGAAGACTCACACTGTTCAAACCATCACCGGAAGATACAATCTGTTCCGTTGTACCATCTGTTTTAACCCTTGTTATGGTTTTATCAATATCATCTAATATATAAACACTACCATTAGTTCCAGCAAACATTCCCACAGATGAGGTTCCAGATAGAGATGCAAAATTGTTTGTGACTGTACCCGTCGACGTCACTTTGCTTACATTATCATTTCCAGATGTTTGATTCAGTGTATACACATTTCCAGTTGTTGCATCTACTGCTATTTGAATTGGATCATTTGTTAATATAGCCCACTCAGCAATAGTATTAGTACCGGCATTACTGTTTGTCAGATCAACTTTACTGATTCTTTTGGCTGCCTTACGGGCAACATATAAACTATTTCTGGTTACATCAACAGCTATCCATTCTGGGTCAGATGCTAAATTCGCAAAGTCGGCAGTGGTAGTGCCTCCGGCAGCAATTTTTACAATTTTACTGCTTGCACCATTTCTGATACCCACATACAGGTTGCCATTTTGATCAAGCGCGATGGGTGACGCTTGATTTCCTGGATAGTACGTAGTGTAGGCTGGTCCCACCGCAATAGCTGTTGCAGTACCTGAAGAATTTATTTTACTAACCGTATTATTCCTGTTCGACGTAAATACGTTACCCAAATGATCTGCTACTATATAAAGAGGATGTGCACCTACAGGCAGATTAGACCATGCCGCTGTTACCGAACCTGCAGAAGTTATTTTGCTGACCGTGTTATTCTTAGTATTGGCCACAAACAGGTTTCCGGAGTTATCTCTGGTGATCCCCATAGGATGGGGAACAGCCATATCGGCCCATTTGTCGGTAACAACACCGGCTGAAGTTATTTTAGAAATTAAATCACTACCCCCATCACCACTCTCACCGGTGTTTAATACAAAAACGCTGTTAGACCCATCCACCACCATAGCACCTCTGGTACTGGTATAGTTATCAATGGGAAGTGATGCAAAACTTGAATTGAGTACTCCTGCAGAGGTTACTCTTATGATCTTTTTATTAAAATCATTCAGCATGTAAATGTTAGCGCTAGCATCGATGCTCATACTTCTGATGTTAACATCGCCAACACTTGTTGATCTATCTTGCGTTCCTCCAGAGCTGCTGAACCTAAGAAGATTGTTGGTAGAACCATCCGTTTCTAGCATATACACATTACCCGATCCATCTGTGACGGGCGGTATCTCTACAAGAGAATTAGAAAACGTTGCCCAATTAGTTGTTTCTACGCCGCTACTGGTTACTTTACTAATAGAACCATCATCACAAAGCAAGAACATATTTCCGGATGCATCTGCCCCCGCATAAGCAGATGTTTTATCCAGCGTTATCAAATTAGTCGGATTCCCTCCTGTAGAAGCTATTTTATCTATTGATGCATTATTTTTTAATAGATAGATATCCCCAGTAGCATCTACCCGTATAAATTTATAACCAAGGCTCACGCTACCTGTAGTAGCAAGCGTTGACCAACTTTTTGCAATGGTTTTACCCGGCGTGATTTTAGCGATCCTGTAGTTACCTGATTCTGTGTATAGCAAATAAACATCCCCTGTGGTTTTATTAACAGATATGGCAGTCATATCAACACTGCTGCCCGAAGAGATATCACTTGATGTAAGCCAGTTAGTAGTTACGGCACCGGCCGGAGTAATTTTGTACACACTATTATAAGAGCTAAGCGCGTAAATTGTATCAGATTTACCAATGGCGATGATTTGGAAATCACCATTCGCATTTCGGGCACCAATGGTTGCCCAGTCAGTTGTTACCACGCCTTGGGATTGTCCCCAATAGCCAATACAACAAAACAGGGTTACGAAAAGCCAGCGTAGGGTAAAGATATTTTTCACTCTCGAGGGGTTGATGTTTATTTTATCGCTTTTATTCTTGCTTCAAAATACCACCACACAGTCCACATCACTATAATCACAATGGCAATGATGATGAATAAGATCAACTGCCAGGATTTTCCATTAGTAGACTTGTTGTGGTTCGATTTTTTCACTTGAACATAAACTTATCCCTCTGCAAGCCCCTTTTGCAAATAATAGACGTAGTGAAGCGTTGCAACATGCGTAGTAAAGCGTTGCAACATCTGTAACAAAACGTTACAGGCATTGAAAATCAAATCGTTGCGATAAACTCCTCGAATGAGATATCCGGATAAAAAGCTTCTACTTTTTTACGCAGTCGATGTACAGAGACCCTAACGCTTTCAGTAGATATACCTGTTGCTGCGGCGATCTCTTTATTACCCAGTTGAAGTTTAAGGAGTGTAAGTAAGCGTTCATCGCTTTGGGTCAGCTTGGGTAGTTTTTGGTTCAGCCTTTCCCAATAATTCGGATATGCTTTTTCAAAATAGTCTTTGAATTTAAGCCAGTCATTACCGGTGATGATCGTAAAATTGCGCAGTGTTTCCTGAATCTCTATTTTTTCATTCTTTGCCAACTGACTTTCGAGCCCTTCTATCAGCTTGTTCTTCTCAGCAATATTGTTTACCACTTCAGCCAACTGGTTTTGCGCATAAAGAATATTCTTGCGGGCAAGCTCCGCTTCTGATTCCGCCAACTGATGTTGCTTTTCTAATTCTGTCTGCCGCAGGATATATTTCAGTCGCCTACGGTTATAGAGCAATAAGCCAATCACCCCCAGCAGAAAAACACCGCATAAAATGACATTACGCAATAGCTTTTGACGAGCAATCTCATCTCTCGTTTGCTCAACCAATACCTGAATGCCATCATATCTCACCTGCGCTTGCGCCATTTCAATTTTACTTTCGTATTTTCTTGCTTCCAGCATTGCTTTTAAAAGCAAATACTCTTTTTGATAGAAATATGCACTGTCGTATCTGCCCAATGCAGCAAATGCCTTTGCCCCACCTTTTAATGCTTCGCTCAATAAAATATCTCTCTTGTCACCTGTGGCCAATTGACGCGCCAAGCTGTATCGCTTTGCCGCGCTAGAAAAATCTTTTCTGACATAGTCTATTTGAGCCAGCGCACTCTGTACCAAAGAAACATCTGCCCATTCCCCACGATCAATACTAGTTCGCAAATTTTGTAATAGTAATGAATAGGCTTTATCGTATTGAGCTTTTAGGATAAAAGCTCTTGCTATGCCACCGGACGCAATATGATCCCAAAGATCAAGAAACTCAACACCTAAATTGGAAGAATTTTTTCTAGGAAATAATTTAAAATTTGCTACTTTCTGTTTAATCATCTGATAGTAGTAAATAGCACTATCAGGCATATTCGATTTAATATAAGAATCGCCGGCGATATCAAGTAAAAGAATGTAATTGTGCAAATTCAAATCTGGCGTACGAAACATAGAAATACTATGAGCAGCATATCTAGCGCTACTCTTATAGTCAAGCATAACCTCATAAGATAACTGACTTAACCTCGAATAAATAGAATACATGAATTCCGTGGCTATCAAACCTTTTTCTCGTATTTCTGCAGCTTTCAATAGATAATAGATTTCTTCCTGCGGAACAGATAGTTCTCCATATATAATATACAACTCCGACAATAGCTGTTGATCACCTATTAGGGCAGCCTCTTTTAACATACCCAAACAATAGGTTTTGCTTGTGAGCGTATCGTTGATTTCAAAAAAGTCGTATCCGTAGAACTGGTAGATATAAGCCCTTATGCGCATGCGCCCATTTAAGCTGCGTTTTTTTAATTCCGATGTTATCGATAAAAACTTTTCCCTATTGGGATTCGCAAAAATATCCGTTGTTGCATCTCCAGATATTCTTGTCTGCGAAGTATCCGACACACTCCACAATTTAATTAGCTCATCCACATTTAATGTTTGCCCATAAGAATACAACCCCATTGTCAGCATCAACATCAAAAGCAGTAGTCCTTTTTTCTTCATGTTTTCTCAGTTTCATCAAATGGTAAAGCAGTGCATGCAACTATCATCTATCAATTATTCCAGTATAAGCTTCAATATCCTTTTTTGAATGATTTGCCTACTTCAATTCACAAAACCATCACCCCCCACCTTGTAAGCGACAAACACCCTACACCATACAAATTCACAGCCATGTTAACAGTACCGTGTAACGTCAATAAATATTGTTGTAATCTCCTTGCGAGATAGAACGGCGATAACTGCGCATAAGCAACCGCCTCATTGTAGATACTGCTGTAGATCTCTTTGATCCAGCATTGGTAGCAGCAGTTGTCTTGTTATCCGATCTAAAATCAACCCCTAGTAAATCGGAGGATATTGTACCCTTTATCTTGTTGGATTTAAGAAAAGAAAGTTTTTCGATTTTTAATCTACCGGCTAACCAATTCATCTCGCAGAGCACATAATCGAGCGCATCCATGATATTGCCCAAACTTGACTTGAAATATTTAAAAATATCGTCACGCCAAATAATCCCAGGAGCTAACCAATATAGATGTAGATGTACGGCTTCCGGAATTTTCAATTTTACAGTCGCAAAACTGATAAAAATTTGGGGGGTCATGAGGGGTCGTTTTCATTTACAATTCTAAAATAATAGAATTTTTTCCAAAAAAGAATGTAATAACATCTTGATTTAAAATTTGTTGTATGATTCAATGAATACCAAATAGACTTGAAAATATATAATGAATTAGCTTCATAAATGCTGCTGATGACGATACATCAAGAATAAACCGGGTCTGATTTGGTAATAAAATCTGATCGAAATCTAGGGGGCTCTTGGTAAGCATTGAAGTAAAGTTTTGGAAAGTTTTTTCAGTACAAGACACATTATTGCTTCGTCTCAGTAATATACTTGTACCATCAATAAAACCAATATAAACTGTATATAAGCCCTATATAAGCCCATTATAAGCTCATATTTTAAGGATGGACTTAGATACATATTAAGTTTGTATTTTATTAATAAAATTTGTATATTGTATTCATATTAGATATGAATAAGCCTCCTACATGCTAAGATGGAGGGTATTAATAACCACTTTACAACCAACCTATGGCCATCCTTAAAAACCTTACCGAATTCAGCGGTAGCTTGGGTAATATCAGTGCCTATCGCCGAAAAGACAGCGACAAAGTAATTTTGCGCATGAAAGGCGGTGCTACCAAGAGAAAGATTAAAACGGCAAAATCCTTTGAGCGCACAAGGGAACTCAATGCTGAGTGGGGTGGTTGTGCTAAAGCTGCCAGTAGTTTGCGCGATTTTTTAGTTCATATGACCCCTGTGGCTGATTATAATTTATCAGGCTCCTTAACAGCACTAGCCAAAAACATTCAAACACGTGATCTCATTCAGCCCAAAGGAGAACGCGCTATCCTGTTCAGCAAATTTGGTACGATACTCGAAGGATTTCAATTGAATAAAAAAAACAGTTTTGAATCTGTATTACGTGGCTCTATCAATGTTCAGTTTTATGCTGAACGCAGAAGTGTAGACATTCAATTACCCGAAATCATTCATGGCATTAATTTTCTTCCAATTGGCAACTATGCTGCTTGGAGAATCGTGATCACTTTTGGCTCTCTTCCTGATCTATTCTTTTTCGATAAAAAATATGGCTCCTCGCTTGATGGTTCATACAGGCAAGTAGAAAAAACATGGTATAGTGATTGGCAATTCGGAACAAAGAATATCGAGGCCCAACAATGTACTATTGAGCTACCTGTTGTAACAGATAGTATCATCGATAAAAAAAAGAAAACAACAACAAAAGAACTTACAAATACTTCAGATACGCTAGCCCTAGCTGTAGGCATCACTTTTGGCACCCCTATCACAGATCAACTTGTTAAAACGAATAAATATGTGGGAGCAGGGAAGATATTGAAAGTGTATTTGCCTTCCTGATCTTATACGAAAGACCGAAGCTAGAGCATTAACTTTTGGAAAGTTTCGAAACTTTCCAAAAGTTGTAATATAGGTGATCAGATAAATAATCAATATCCGCACTACGGATACAACAAATACTTCTTCCTCATCTCCTTATAAGCACTCAACCCCGGCTCCCAAGTTTTGCGAATCTCTTCTTCAGAAACGCCATTGATGATTTGTTGCCTGAATTCACCCACACCAATTTGCACTTCAATAGAATTCATTTGATCACTTAGTTTTTCAAAGAATTTTTCTTTGTAGGGATGTGCTTTGTACAATTCCATGATCCAACTGATATTGATCTTTTTAGATTTCCTCAATTGCTCTACATCATAATTACGAAGATCCAACCCATAACATACCTGATCCATGAAGAGCGGCGTTTCTGCCATGCCTTTGATACTGGTGGGTGTATATGAAAATGAATAGACCCCTTTTAACTCTGGACTACCCAAAACTGTAAACGGATAATAGGTACCTCTTCCATGATTCAGGTATACCCCTTCAAACATACAAGTGGAAGGGTACAACATAATAGCCTGCTGTGTATTCAAATTAGGAGAAGGTTTTACAGGCAATGTATAAGGCATATCATGATCATAATTGGCAAGAGGTATGATACGAATATTACATTTCACTTTATTTGTAAGCCACCCTTCCCCATTCGCCATCAATGCAAATTCACCAACGGTTAATCCATGTGACATGGGTATTGGAAACATCCCGATACCCGATTTATATTTCATATCCAATACCGGTCCATCTACCAAATAGCCGTTTGGGTTGGGACGATCCAGTATCAACAGTTCTTTTCCATTCTCTGCACAGGCTTCCATTAAACGAGCGAGTGCATTGATATTGGTATAAAAACGTACTCCTACATCCTGTACATCATAGATCATGAGATCCACATCTGCCAGATCTTCTTTGCTTGGCTTATTTTTTCGACCATATAATGAAATAATAGGGATACCTGTTAATGCATCTGTTTCATCAGACACTACCACACCCGCACTGGCATTACCTCTAAAACCATGTTCCGGACCAAATACTTTTACAATATTGACTCCGAGTTTTTGCAGACTATCCACCAAATGTGTTTTACCGATTACCGTGGTAGGATTTGCCAATATAGCAACCCTCTTTCCTTTTAATAGTGGCAAATACAATTGTGTTTGTTCTGCACCGGTAAGAATAGGTTTAGCAGGCTGATCGTTAGCCATTACTAACAAGGAAATACCGAAGATCATGAAAAAGCAAAGAAAGGATCTCTTCATAAGGTTGTTTTGAAGGTTAAATATAAGTACAACCAGACACTTAAAACCGGCAATAATTCCTTCTCCAAAGTTCTATACACGTTAGTACTTCAGGATGGAATCAGAGAATTGCTCTTTTTGAACATATTAATGAGTAGAAAAGTAAATTTTTGGAGCATTCCAAAAAATGTAACACACACTTTGCCTTATTTCTATAAACTATTTTAAGTTAGTAATTTTCCCATTTGGAAACATGAGCTTAAAAATCTGCCAAAAGATTAAGGAGTCAACAAAACTGATAACGTATCCATCAAGCACGATTATAAGCAGTTTTATCAATAACTTGTTTCCTACTCTGCATTAACTAACATCTTTAAAACATATAGCATGTCAAAAAATAAATTATCCTCATCAGAAATAAAAAAAATATTAGCACAACTTCATACACGTTTTCAAGAAAATGAATACCGTCACAAAGGAATCGATTGGAAAAAAGTACAAGTCAAATTAGAATCGCAACCGCAAAAATTATGGTCATTACACGCTATGGAACAAACCGGCGGGGAACCTGATGTGATTGCATATGATAAAAAAACAGACAGTTATTTGTTTGTAGACTGTTCTGCAGAGAGTCCAGCCGGAAGAAGAAGTGTTTGTTATGATCGCGAAGGACTTGAATCCAGAAAAGAACATACACCCAAAAATTCAGCAATGGATATGGCCAAAGAAATGGGCATTGATTTGTTGAATGAAGAACAATACCGATTACTCCAATCACTCGAACCGGTTGACCGTAAAACATCCAGCTGGTTATTAACACCCCCTGCCATTCGAAAAGAAGGCGGTGCCATCTTTGGCGATCATCGGTACGGACAAGTGTTCATTTACCATAATGGCGCCCAGTCCTATTATGCCGCCAGAGGATTTAGAGCTGCGTTAAAAGTATAAGTAAGTTCGATCCTTTTACTAACTTACAAACCAGGGTTCCTATTGCTTACTGCAAAGATGTATTCAAATAATAACCACATGAAACAAATCCTGTTCATATTTACCTTGTTGTGCTCCTTACAACTGTACGGACAATCCATACCCTCTGAAGAAAAACTAATCCTCCAAAAAGTGAATCAATTTTTCGAGGCATTGGAGAAGCAGGACACCATTCTCTTAAAAAGTATTGTAGTACTAGACGGACAAACCACTTCCATCCGCACCCAAAATGACAGCTTACTGATCAGAACAGCTTTATTCAAAGACAGGATGAAGAGCTTTGTAAATCCTCAGGCTGTGATCTACGAAAAAATGCTTTCCGCAGAAGTGAAGATTCATGGAAGAATCGCCATGGCATGGGTGCCCTATACCCTAAGTATCAATCAAAATTTCAACCATTGCGGAATTGATGTATTCACTTTCTTTAAAACCCAAGAGGGCTGGAAGATTGTTTCTTTAGATTATTCTGTGGAGCCGTCGGTTTGTCCTGAGAGAAAATAAATATCAATCTACTTTTAACTCAAATAAACTCACTTTATCTAATTGATAATGATCCGGCAATCCGCTGGTATCTTTTAACTGTACCATTCCTAAAAATGTAAACCCACTTTCCTGATAATGTTGAATCAGTTTTTGATTCTCTCCAACCGTATCTAGACGAACATAGCTTCGATTATTCTCTTTTGCATATTGTATGGCCCATCGTACGATCTCTTTCACTAAATGTCTACCACGAAAAGCAGGTACGGTTGTGATTCGATGAATATAAATAGAAGGATCACTGTCTTTCTCTTCCCATATTTGCGGATCATTCCAGGTAATGGCCCATATACATGCCAGCTCTCCATTGATCAGCATTTTCCATTGTCTTCCCTCTTCAATTTCTTTCACCACCATATCCCGATCAAATTCAGGGAAATGCACAGGGAAACGCTCTTTCATATATTGCGCAGCCATTCGATACAAACCGAAAATGGTTTCAATATCCGCAATCGTACTATTCTTGATCTCCATATTTCAAAAATAGGTTGCCAATCTGTGATGAAAATGCCCGATGTGATGAATGGCGAAAGAGAGAAGAACAGAGAAATAAGAAAGTGATTCTTGAGCCTTGTTCCTTCCCTGTTTCTTGTCCCTTGTTCCTTGTTTCTTATTCTTTATTCCTGATTTCTTATTTCACATTATTTCACCCCTCTTATTTCAACACGGCCAAACAATGGCTCAGGCTTTCCTGCCAGGGTTTTGGTTGAATATGATATTGTTCAGTAATGGCAGACAGGTCCATTACTGAGTAACCCGGGCGCTTGGCCGGTGTAGGATATTCAGTTGTCGTAATCGGTTCCACGGTACAAGTCAATCCGGCTGCATCACGAATGGCTTTTGCAAATTCATACCAGTTGGTTTCTCCGGTATTGCTGTAATGAAAAATTCCTGGATGGAAATGCCCGTTTTGAGAAGCTATTATGATATTCATTGTTGCAGCTGCCAAATCAGCCGCATAAGTAGGACAGCCTTTTTGATCAGCCACTACTTTTATCAAATCACGTTCTTTCATCAAACGCAACATGGTCTTTACAAAATTATGTCCGTGAGAACTGTATACCCATGATGTTCGGATGATGATGGTAGACGAGTGATTTTCCAAAGCCAATTGCTCCCCTACTCTTTTGGTATATCCATAATAATTTACAGGACTGGTAGGCGTATTGATGGTATAAGGAGTAGTTCCTTTTCCATCAAAAACATAATCCGTTGAAAAATGGATCAAGATGGTATTAGAAAGACTGCAGTGATGAGCGATCTCGGCTACTGCCTGTGCGTTGATACGATAAGCAAGATCTTGTTCAGATTCAGCTTTATCTACTGCTGTATAAGCCGCGCAATTGATAAAATAAGCTGGTTGATGCGTTTGAAAGAATTGAGAAATGGATGCTTCATCCGCAAGATTCAATTGATCTCTATCCGTAAAAAGAAACTCAAAATCATTAGCATATTGTTGCGCTAATTGCATCAGCTCCCATCCCAACTGACCATTCTTTCCTGTTACAACAATGAGTGGCTTTTGCATGTTTACTTATTCGTGAATTCTTTGGGCTGCTTGATCCATTCTTCTTTGGGAAGATTTTTAAAATATGCATACGTGATTTTCAATCCCTCTGCTCTATCGATTTTAGGCTCCCACCCTAATATCTCTTTCGCTTTTGTTATATCTGGTCTACGTTGTTTAGGATCATCAACAGGTAATGGTTTATGAACAATCTTAACGCCCGCCCCTGTTAGCTTTAATACTTCTTTTGCAAAATCCAATAAACTGATTTCATTCGGATTACCGATGTTCACCGGCATACTATAATCACTCATGAGTAAGCGATAAATACCTTCTACCAGATCGTCTACATAACAGAAAGAGCGGGTTTGACTACCATCACCAAACACTGTAATATCTTCTCCACGTAATGCTTGTCCGATAAAAGCAGGTAATGCTCTCCCATCATTCAATCGCATACGCGGACCATAGGTATTGAATATGCGAACAATTCTGGTTTCAACACCATGATAAGTATGATAGGCCATGGTGATGGACTCCATAAAACGTTTGGCTTCATCATATACACCTCTTGGACCAACAGGATTCACATTCCCCCAATACTCTTCTGTTTGCGGATGCACCAATGGATCACCATAAACTTCACTGGTAGACGCCACCAGTATTCTCGCTTTTTTAGCTTTGGCTAAACCCAAACAATTATGGGTACCCAGTGCACCCACTTTCAAAGTCTGAATCGGAATTTTCAAATAATCAATCGGACTGGCAGGAGATGCAAAATGAAGGATATAATCCAGATGTCCGGATACATGTATGAATTTGGTAACATCATGATGATGAAAATCAAAATCCGGTAATTTTAATAAGTGTTCGATATTATTCATATCGCCGGTAATCAGGTTATCCATACCAATAACATGATATCCTTCTCGAATGAACCGATCACAAAGATGCGATCCAAGAAATCCGGCTGCACCGGTGATAAGTATGCGTTTTTTTTCCATCCCTTTGTTTTGGGTTGACAGTTGATAGTTGATAGTTGACAGGAGGGATATAAGTAGGTTTTTCTGTCAACTGTCAACTATCAACCGTCAACTATATTCACGATCTTCCAATACTTTCATAAAGATACCCCAATTCATTCATCTGCTTCACATCAAATAAATTTCGTCCGTCGAAAATCACTTTTTGCTTGAGCTTATTTTCAATCATTTCAAAATCAGGGGTACGAAACTCACTCCACTCAGTTGCAATAATTAAGGCGTCTGAATGATCTAATGCCTCATACTGACTTGAAGCCAATTGAATACGATCTCCCAATTGCTTACGCACATTGGGCATGGCTTCCGGATCAAATGCAGTAATAGTTGCGCCTCTTTCCAATAAAGCTTGGATCATTTCCAATGATGGTGCTTCTCTGATATCATCTGTATTCGGTTTGAAGGATAAGCCCCACACTGCAAAATGTTTCCCGGCTAACTGATCACCATAATGTTTCACAATTTTATGAACCAAGTGTAGTTTTTGGTTTGCATTGACTTTTTCAACAGCTTCCAAAATATTAAATTGATAGCCCACTTCAGACGAAGACCTGATTAAAGCCTGCACATCTTTAGGAAAACAACTTCCCCCATAACCAATACCCGGAAATAAAAAGCGTTTGCCTATTCGTTCATCACTTCCAATTCCTTTACGCACCATATCAACATCTGCTCCCATTCTTTCACATAGCTGTGCAATTTCATTCATAAAGGAAATCTTCATGGCTAAAAAAGAATTGGCTGCATATTTGGTAAGTTCAGCTGAACGTTCATCCATATAAATGATCGGATTGCCCTGTCTCACAAATGGAGCAAACAAATCACCCATGATTTTTCTGGCTCTTTCTGATTCCGTACCCACCACTACTCTATCCGGTTTCATGAAATCATCCACTGCAACACCTTCGCGTAAAAACTCTGGATTACTCACCACATCAAACTCTCCTTTGTAATGAACAGCAATGGCTTGTTTCACTTTATCAGCCGTGCCAACAGGAACAGTACTCTTATCAACAATTACTTTATATCCATTGAGTATCTTACCTAAATGATCTGCAACAGATAAAATATATTTAAGATCAGCAGCTCCATCAGCACCGGGTGGTGTGGGCAATGCTAGAAAAATGATATCAGCTTCCCGAATTCCATCTTCCAGACTAGTCGTGAATTTCAAGCGACCTTCTTTCAGGTTACGAAGAAATATTTTCTCCAGTCCGGGTTCGTAAATCGTAATCTCACCATTCGATAATTTCTCAACTTTAGATTGATCAATATCCACACAGGTAACTTTATTTCCTGTTTCAGCAAAACAGGTACCTGTCACCAATCCAACATATCCGGTTCCTACAACAGCTATTTTCATTCCTTATCTGTTTACAAAATTTAAAACGTGTTGGGTAATGTATTCCAATTGTTCTGTTTCCATTTCTGTATGAACAGGTAATGATATTACACGTTCTGTTAACCAATCAGTCGTATCTAACTGATAACTTGGCAAAGCAAATGATTTGAACATATCTTGTTTATGTCCGGGTACCGGATAATAAATCATGGAAGGTATGTTTTGCGCTGCCAGGTAAGCCACTAGCTCATCTCTATTTACATCATTCAGTACGAGGGTATATTGATGATAGACATGATTACTATATGCTGCTACAAATGGGGTAATGATCTTTGCATTTCCAGCAAAAGCTTTGTTATAAAAATCAGCAACAGATTGTCTCGCTGCATTGTAAGCATCCAGTTTCCCCAGTTTAATATTCAGAATAGCTGCCTGAATGGTATCTAATCGAGAATTACATCCTACCACTTCATGATAATACCTTTTTTGCTGTCCATGGTTCGCCACCATTTTCAGTTGTTTTGCCAAGGCATCATCATTGGTAAAAATGGCACCTCCATCTCCGTATGCACCCAAATTCTTACTGGGATAAAAAGAAGTGGCTCCAATGGTACCCATGGTGCCCGTTTTTTTCACTGTTCCATCAGAAAAAGTATAATCGCACCCAATGGCCTGTGCATTGTCTTCAATAACATAGAGATTGAATTCTTTGGCTATCGCCAATATTTCTTCCATAGGAGCTGCATGTCCGTACAAATGAACCGGAACAATCGCTTTGGTTTTAGGAGTAATGGCCTTACGTACGGCTTCCGGACTAATACAAAATGTTTTTGGATCCACTTCTACAAAAACAGGTGTGAGTTTCAATAAAGCTACTACTTCTGTAGTGGCGATATAGGTAAAAGAGGGTGTAATGACTTCATCTCCCGGTTGTAGCCCTAAAGCCATCATGGCTATTTGTAAGGCATCTGTACCATTCGCGCAGGAAATAACATGTTTTACACCTAAATATTGACTGAGTGATGAGGCAAAATCCTGTACGGCTTTACCATTGATATAAGCTGCGCTATTCAATACCTCTTGTATGGCAGCATCTACTTCTGTTTTGATATGTTCGTACTGTGTACGGGTATCCACCATTTGTATGGGTCTCATATATTCATTCCTTTCGCTGCAAAACTACTGTAAAAATGCCTGAAATAGGTTTCGCACTCAACATGATCTAAATCGGTTTAAGTTCTTAATTTGTGGCCATAAATCATTGATTTGCGTCTACTCTATCGTTTGTTTGTATGGCTTTATCCAAAAGCAGCCTGGTTGCTCTCTTTTTACAACCCAAAAGCAGGTCTATGGGTCAGTGGAAGAAAAGATCAATTCAGGAAACTGCATGCAGTATTCCATAAGAATGAGCGTCCGGTCGTATGGATGCACTGTTCTTCATTGGGTGAATTTGAACAGGGCAAACCTGTGCTGGAATCCATCCGACATCGTTATCCCCATTATTTTATTTTGCTGACTTTTTTTTCTCCATCGGGATATGAGGTCAGAAAGAATGATCCGGTTGCAGACCATATATGTTATTTACCGATGGATCGACCCTACACGGCTCAGAAATTTTTAAATATTGTACAGCCATCATTGGTACTTTTCGTAAAATATGAATACTGGTTTTATTACCTGACTGAAATCAAAGAAAGAGATATTCCACTTCTACTGATCTCAGGCGTGTTCAGAGAAGATCAGCCTTTTTTTAAGTGGTATGGCGGTTTTTATAGAAAGATGCTAGAGTGCTTTTCACATTTGTTTGTTCAGAATGAAGCTTCATTATCAAGACTAGAACAAATTGGATACGCCCATAAAGCTTCGATCAGTGGCGATACCCGTTTTGATCGTGTGATTCAGATCGCCAATGCATCAACTTCCTTTGAACTCATTGAACAGTTCTGTAGTAACTATCCGGTGATCATTGCGGGTAGTACCTGGACAGAAGACGATGAAGCTTTGGATCATTTTGTGAATCATCATCCGAATATCCGTTTCATCATTGCGCCACATGATATTGATAAAGATCGATTGAAAGAATGTGAGCAATTGTATACCCATACTATTCGGTATTCATTACTCAAAGAAAAGAAGCAAGTACCCGATGGCGTAAACGTTTTGATTATGGATAATATGGGGATGCTGAGCAGCTTGTACCATTATGCCAGCATCGCTTATATCGGTGGCGGATTTGGAGATGATGGCATTCACAATGCCTTAGAAGCTGCGGTATTTAATAAGCCGTTGGTATTTGGACCCGTATATGATAAGTACACGGAAGCTATTGAACTGGTGGAAAGAGAAGCTGCTTATAGTATTGAGGATGCATTGGAGTTGGAAGAACGATTAACATCTCTATTGAATGATCCAGCTTTATTGAATCATTCAGGGAAGGTAGCCGGAACCTATGTAAAAGAAAAATCGGGAGCTTGTTATAAGATCATGGATTATATTCAAGCGAATCGTCTTCTTACCAATTGATCAAATAGTTTAACCGTTTCACATCCTTCATCCCAGCCCATTTTTACTTTTAATTCGCGTTCGATCCAATATTGCGCTTCGGGATAAATTGAAAACCCGTTGATGGTTTTCATGCTTCGCTCATACATGCTTTCATCACCGCGGAAAAGTTCGTTTACGAATAAATAGCGGTCATTAATACCTACTGCTTTTTTCAGATCCCGAACCGGTGCTGCTTGTAATACGGTAGCTACTTCTGTTTTGTCTTCTCTTAATCTTTCATTGATCTCAGGTTGTTCAAATTTTGCAACCAGCATTTGATTCAATTCATATACTTCCTTAGTTCCATTTATGGAAGCCTGATGAACTAAAGTGGGGATTTCAACAGGTATATTCATAGCCCAATTGGTATCCGCAACTGAGGGTTCCTGATGTTCTGTAATTACTTTTTCTTGGACTGGCGATGGTACTTCAGTTGCAATCACCTTTTCTGACTCCTCCGCACATGGCTTTGTTTCAAAAGATCCAGGCATGACTACAGATACTTTACCCTTTAATGGCACAGGATTCTGCTGCAACTGGGTTTGTAACTCAGCCAGTAATAAGCGTGTATTCATTAATAAAGAAGCAGCATCCGCTCCCTGCTCCAATTGCTCTTTGAGCTTATTGATTAATGTGCCTACTCTTTCCATAACAGACATGGGGGTTTGATGGCATTAAGGCCTGCTCAAGTTACAAAACGTATTCCAAACGCCATTATTATGTCAGCAACCATTTTATTGCCAGCCGCCGCCTAATGCCCTGTAAAGATCTACCTGCGACAATAATACATTCTTGTAAGTGGCTACTGATTCCAGTTGGGTTTCCAGTGCTCCTTTTTGGGCAGTAATCACTTCTAAATAGGAAGCATATCCCGTAACATACAGCTCCCGCGCCGTTTTTACAGCTGATTCCAATACAGACACCTGTTTCTTTTTCAGATCAAATAAATCGGTATTATTAGTGATGGCATTCATGCAGGTTACGACTTCTTGGTATGCCCTGAATACAGATTGTTGGTAATCATACCAGGCTTCTCCCTCTGAAGCCACCGCTTCTTTTAACATTCCTTTTAGTCTGCCCCGATTCCAAACCGGGCCACTGATACCCCCTATCAACCCATAAGCAATAGATGCAGGTGTTAACATCATAGATGGATTGAAAGAATTGAATGCGGTGTAAGGTGTAATATTCAATGAAGGCAGAAAAGATTTTCTTGCAGCACGCACATCAAACCCTGCGGCCATCAGCTTCATCTGTGAAGCTTGGATATCTGGTCTTCTTACCAGCAAATGTGAAGGTATTCCTGTGCGAATCTCCGGCAGTACCGATTCGGAAAAAATATTTTTAGATCTTTTAATCGGCTGTGGCAACCTACCTAATAAAAGATTCAGTTCATTTTCAGTTTTAATAACACCCTGCTTCAAACTCACTATATAACTTCGGGTAGTATATAATTGTGATTCAAATTGTTGTACTGCAAGTTCCGTTGCCCTTCCACCGCTCTTTTGAATTTTAACTACTTCCAATGCATCTTCTTGCAGACGTAAATTCTTATACAAAATATCCAGCTCACTGTCTAATGCCAACAACTCATAATACATAGATGCCACTTGGGCTGCTAATTGAGTAGTAAGCCATTGACGTTCTTTTTCTGAAGCATATGACCTTGATAAAGCCGCTTTCTTTTTATCATTCAATTTGCCCCATATATCCACTTCCCAGTTGCTTCTAAAGCCAAGAAATAGATCAGGTGTCAATACAGGTATACGCTGATCCTTATTAATATTGGGTGATAGATTGGTATCAAAATTACCCACACCATCAATGGTATATTTTCCAAACTTATTGAAGCCTGCGGATGCAACGGCATCTAATACAGGAAGTCTTGCATTATGTGCCATTTGCAATTGAGCTTGAGCCATCATAATTCTTCTTAAAGCTTTTTGTATGTCGGGATTGTTTTCAATGGCTATTTCAATCAATCCATACAAAGTAGTATCGCTGAAAAATGTTTTTAGATCTAATTGCGCAAGACTTACTGTATCTTTTTTATCTGTGAATGAACCAGGCAGTTCCATTTCTTTAAACTGATTGGCATCTTTAGGTACCGCACAACTTCCCAGTAAAATGATTCCCATCATCATTATGATGACCTTATTATTCAAAGTATGTAGATTCATAGTTGACAAACATTTATTGATCACTGAATTGTTCTGTATTCTCATCTGCTATTGCGACTGATTCCGTTACTGACTTTGGTTTGGTACGTTCAGATAAAACTGCGAATAAGTAGTATAAACCTGGAATCACGAGTACCCCGAAAATGGTTCCTATCAACATACCTCCGGCGGCGGCTGTACCAATAGATCTGTTTCCCATTGCTCCTGCGCCGGAAGCAATACACAATGGTATCAATCCGGCAATAAAGGCAAAAGAAGTCATTAGAATCGGACGCAATCTGGATACCGCTCCTTCGATGGCGGCATCTGCAATACGATGCCCCTGTTTGCGTCTGAGAATCGCAAACTCTACAATCAAGATGGCATTTTTTCCTAATAGACCAATTAACATCACCAAAGCTACTTGAGCATAGATATTGTTTTCTAATCCAAATAATTTCAAACTCAAGAAAGCACCGAAAATACCTGCAGGTAATGATAAGATCACAGATAATGGCAGTAAGAAACTTTCATATTGCGCCGCTAGTAACAGGTATACGAATAATAAACAGATACCAAAGATGAAAACAGCCTGATTACCTGAAAGAATCTGTTCTCTTGTCATGCCAGACCATTCATAACTAAATCCTTTGGGTAATAATTCACCAGCTTTTGCTTTTAATGTTTCAATAGCTTCCCCACTACTGTAACCGGCAGCTGCATCTCCTGTAATCAATGCAGAGGTATACATGTTATAACGGGTGAGTTGTTCAGGACCAAATACTCTTTCCAATCTGATGAAAGTAGAATAAGGAATCATATTACCCTTATCATTCTTCACATACAGATTTAGCAGGTCTTCCGGTTTATTTCGATATTCCGGATATGCTTGTACCATTACTTTATACATCTGTCCAAATCGAATAAAGTTGGTAGCATAATAACTTCCGATTAAGGTTTGTAGTGTACTCATTGCATTCTCAACAGTAACTCCTTTTTTTGCTGCCATGTCCTGATCCACATGTATCAGGTATTGCGGGAAGTCGGGATCAAAACTGGTAAAAGCTGATCCGATCTCTTTTGTTTTCTTTAATGAATCAATCAGATCATTAGCAACCGCAGCTGTCTGTTGAAGATTACCGGTTCCTGTTTTATCTAATATCCGCATTTCAAATCCGCTTGCATTACCAAAACCAGGCACTGTAGGTGGTGGAAAAAATTCAATATCTGCATCTTTGATAAAAGCAGTTTTTTCCCTGAGTTCTTCTATCAGTTGATTAACGGATACAAACCTCTCCTTCCATGGCTTCAGATTGATCATTGCCATTCCATATGATGCACCCGCAACTTCTGTCACTAAACTATATCCGGCCAATGTTGAAATATTCTCAATCGCTTCAATATCTTTAATGGCTTCCTGCATTTGTTGCATTACTGTTTCGGTTCTTTCAACAGTAGACCCCGGGGGTGTTGTTACATTCACATATACCATTCCCTGATCTTCTGTTGGTATAAAGCCACTTGGCAGAATCGTTGATACTCCCCATGTTGCTACAAAAAAAGTAACTAGAAGCGCCATTGTAACCATTCGCTTTGTAACGATGGCCCCTATCAGTCTTTGATATTTTGAAGATGTCTGATCATATCTTTTATTGAACCCATCAAAGAATTTAGCTAACAGATTCTTTTTTACTCGAGTTGGTTCATGCTTTAACATCAAAGCACATAAGGCAGGTGTAAGCGTAACAGCATTGATACCTGATATCACGATAGAGATAGCCAGTGTTAAAGAAAACTGACGATAAAATACACCTACGGGACCCGAAAGAAACGCTACCGGAACAAACACCGCAGACATTACCAGTGTAATTGCAATCAATGCGCCGCTGATTTCTTTCATGGCTGCAATTGTAGCATTCATAGGTGTCATATGATGCTCGGTCATTTTTACATGTACGGCTTCAACTACAACAATGGCATTATCAACCACAATACCAATAGCGAGTACCAAGGCAAATAATGTGAGAAGGTTAATCGAGAATCCTAATATCTGCATAAAGGCCAGCGTACCAATCAGCGCTACAGGTACTGCTAATGCAGGAATCAAAGTAGAGCGAAAATCCTGCAGAAAAATGAATACTACAATGAACACTAGGATGAAGGCTTCCACTAATGTTTTAAGTACTTCTTTAATAGATGCATCCAAAAAGCGGGAGACGTCATAGGCAAAATTGTATTTCATACCCGGAGGAAAAGAACTTTCCTGGAGTTCAGCCATTCGTTGCTTTACATTCTTGATCACATCTCTAGCATTCGATCCCGGTCTTTGCTTTAGCATGATAGAAGCAGATGGCTTGCCATCGGTTTCAGACACCATACTATAAGTCATCGACCCAAATTCAACATCGGCAATATCTTTTAGTCGAAGAACAGAACCATTCTGTTCAGATCTGATGACAATATTTTCATACTCAGGAGCACTGGCTTTTTTACCGGTATAACGAAGTACATATTGCAATGAGCCTGCATCCATCCCAGAACTTTCTCCGGTTTTTCCTGGTGCGGCTTCCACATTTTGATTACGAAGAATATCAACCACTTCATTGGCTGAGATATTATAGGTAAGCATTTTATCCGGTTTCAGCCAAACACGCATTGCGTACTCTTTCGAACCCATGATCTCAGCAAAACCAACGCCATCAATTCTCTTGAGCTCTTGCAGGATATTGATATCTGCGAAATTGTAAATGAATTTTTCATCTGCCGTACTATCATCACTCATGATATTCAGGTACAACAACATACTATTCACTTCCTTCTCAGTAGTAACACCCGCTTTGATTACTTCCTCGGGCAGTTCATCCAATACTGTGGTAACACGGTTTTGTACATTCACTGCTGCTTGATCAGGATCAGTACCTACTTTAAATGAAACTGTAATTAATGTAATACCATTATTACTAGACACAGACGACATATAGGTCATACCGGGAACACCATTAATGGCTCTTTCCAATGGAGTAGCTACTGCCTTTGCACATACTTCAGCGTTAGCACCAGTATATTTAGCAGTTACTGTAACAGATGGAGGAACAATATCAGGAAACTGAGTTACCGGAAGAGTAAACAAAGCTAGTAATCCCAACAATGTAATTAATAACGAAATAACAAGCGACAAGATGGGTCGCTTGATGAATATATCAAACATGGGATGGATTATTTTTTGTAAGCAATCATATTAGCAGCAGTGATCATTTTGGGTTTGATTTTAATGCCGTCGCGAATATTTTGTACACCTTCATATACAATTTTCTCGCCCGCCATCAACCCTTGTTCTGCTATATAAAAATTTGCAACGCGTTTGCTATAAGTGAACCCACGCATCTTAACAATATTGTCTGAACCAACCACAAAAACATAGTTTTTATCCTGTATTTCAAATACTGATTTCTGTGGTATCAACATGGCATCTTTTATTTCACTAATCAATCGCACTTTCCCAGAAGCGCCATGTCGCAATAATTTATCAGGATTGGGAAACCTTGCTCTGAAAGCAATGGCGCCGGTATTTTCATTGATTTCCCCATCAACCGTTTCAATTCTCCCTTCTTGAAGGTATTTTGTACCATCAGCCAAGATCAATTGCACTGGAACATTCTGACGCGTATCACTCATCCCCTTTTTGATCCGCAAGTATTCACTCTCTGAAATATGGAAGTAAGCAAATACATCATGAATATCTGAAATGGTTGTTAATAAAGCCCCCGGATCAATCATACTTCCAATCTTCAATGGAATACGATCAATGATGCCATCAAATGGAGACTTTACACTTGTTAAGGATAATTTGTTTTGAGCACTTGCCTGCAACGCTAATGCCTCTTCTACTTTTGCATTAGCTGCCCTGAGTCTGGCTGACGCTAACTCATATTCTGTAGAGGATATCACTTTCTTTTCCACCAAGAGCTTTGTCCTTGACACTTCCAATTCAGCAGCTTTTGCTTCCGCTTGGGCATTAGACACATTGGCTTTTGCTCTTGCCAGATCAGTGGTGTATTCTAAATCATTGATTTGGAAAAGGAGTTGTCCTTTTTTTACGTTTTGTCCTTCATCAACAAAAATTTTCTCCAAGAAACCATTGACACGTGCACGTATCTCAACATTTTTTACGGCTTGAATATCTGATACATAATCAACCAGCAGTTGTGTATCGGTTTTTGTGATTTCAAGAACAGGCAAAATCATTTCCTGTTCTTTTTGCCCTTCCTTATTTTCAGATGTACAAGAAAAGAATACTAATATGCATACGCCCATTACAGGTAAAATTGATCTCATTTCACTCGTTTAAATTGATGAATAGTACGAATCATGTGCATGCTTCACCGAATTGGAAGCAAAGAAAAAAGCCAAAAACGAGTAGAGATCAAAATGGCGTTAGCCTAAAAAGAAAGTTATGAAAGATACCTGTAAGAGGTGAACTATACCGAATCGTATGGTGCTCCAAATCGACAGTAGGAACAGATACCAAGGAAATGACATCCTTTAGCTGTTCTGTAGATTTAATACGTGGAGTAGAGGTAATTTTACCGTGAGTCCTAAAAACACTGTAATGAACACCGGTTTCCTCATTATTGGGTATATTATCTGAAAGACCATGCACCCGTTCCAGTAAAAACTCGATGAGTGTAAATGATTCTGTCTTATTAAACTTAAGGTCTTGGGCATCGGCAGAAGTCTCTACCGTTCTCAAATGGCACCCGGGTCTCGCAGTCACTATATTGGCGAAGGAGATCAGCAGCAGCAATACAAGAAACTTTTGTAAGATCGTTTTCATGCTTAAATACCTACTTGTTTTTTCCGGGCTTAGTTTGTTTGTAAAATGCGAGGCAAAAATATGAAAATAAGTGTCGTTTAGACTAATTTGCCCGCCTTGATTCGTTATTTATATGTTTATTGAACCAAATTTAACAGGTGAACGCAGGGGTTGGATCGAAGTGATCTGCGGAAGCATGTTCAGCGGTAAGACCGAAGAATTGATCCGTCGCTTGAAAAGAGCCAAAATTGCCAACCTGAAAGTAGAAATATACAAACCCGCTATTGATGTTCGTTACGATGAAACACAAGTGGTGAGTCATGATGCCAATAGCATACAAAGTACGCCTATTGAAAATTCACAGACCATCTTACTGATGGCCCAAGATGTGGATGTGGTAGGCATTGATGAAGCTCAATTTTTTGATGCCGAGATCATGCATGTATGCGAAACACTTGCATTGAGAGGTACCCGGGTGATTGTAGCAGGGTTAGATATGGATTATTTAGGACGCCCCTTTGGTCAAATGCCGAATTTGCTGGCAGTTGCAGATTATATCACAAAATTACACGCCATCTGCATGAAATGTGGCAATATTGCTAATGTATCTTACAGAAAAATAGAGGGTGATGGGCAGGTATTATTAGGCGAAAAAGAAACCTATGAACCTCGTTGTCGAAAATGTTTCCATGAAAAGTAGCCACACGATATTATCATTGGTTAAAAAAGACCTGTTGCTGGAAATGCGACAGCAGTACACATTGTATGGTATCCTATTGTACGTGGCATCTACCATTTTTGTTGTGTACCTGTCTATGGGACAACCCGATGATACCGTATGGAATGGACTTTTCTGGGTGATTCAATTATTCGTGTGTGTGAACGCTGTCGCCAAAAGTTTTTTACAAGAAAGCAGGGGCCGCATGTTGTACTTCTATTCAATTGCCGGGCCTATTGACTTTGTACTCTCCAAACTGATCTTCAATCTGCTGCTCATGGTACTGATGAGCTTACTCAGTTTGGGAATCTTTGCTGTATTATTAGGCAATCCGCTTGAAAACTTTATCACTTTTACTGCCATTGCTTGTCTGGGTGGTATGAGCCTGAGTCTTGTATTCACTTTCTTAGCCGCTATCGCAGCCAAAGCGCAACAGCAGGCTGCATTGATGGCCATCATGGGATTCCCGTTGATTATCCCACAACTACTATTACTCATGAAAATTGCTGGCACCGGATTTTCTGATGTGATTCAAGCCGGCTGGTGGCAAATGGTACTCATGCTGGTAGGACTAGATATCCTTGTGGTTGCACTAGCGGTGATTTTGTTTCCTTTTTTGTGGAAAGACTAAAGTAAATGTCGGATGTCTGATGTCGGATTTAATATATCCGACATCAGACATCCGACATCTTACATCATACATCAAAACCTAAGGTGTCTCACTGTTTGTCCTTTATTGATGAGTTGTTTGAGGGAGTCGATACCGATCTTGAGGTGTCTTTCTACGTAGTCGGCAGTTACTTTTTTATCACTGGCTTCTGTCTTTACTCCTTCGGGTATCATGGGTTGATCGCTTACTAAGAGTAATGCACCTGTTGGAATTTTATTAAAGAATCCGACCGTAAAAATGGTGGCTGTTTCCATATCAATCGCATAAGCACGTACTTTGGTAAGATAGGCTTTGAATGCATCATCGTGTTCCCAAACCCTTCTGTTGGTGGTATAAACAGTACCTGTCCAATAATCTACTTTATAATCTCTGATGGTAGTTGAAATAGCTTTCTGCAGCGCAAACGCAGGCATAGCAGGAACTTCAGGAGGGAAATAATCATTGGAAGTACCCTCTCCTCTGATAGCGGCAATAGGCAAAATCAGATCTCCAATCTTATTTCTTCTTTTTAACCCACCGCATTTCCCCAAGAATAGTACCGCTTCAGGGGCGATGGCAGTTAAAAGATCCATGATAGTGGCTGCACCCGGACTACCCATTCCAAAATTAATAATGGTGATACCGTTGGCGGTTGCACATTGCATGGGTCTGTCAGCCCCAATCACTTTTACTTTATTCCATTTCGCAAACATGGTTACATAGTTGCTGAAATTGGTCAGTAAGACATACTTACCAAAGTTCTCTAATTTCTCTCCTGTATATCGGGGGAGCCAATTGTTCACAATTTCCGCTTTCGTTTTCATAACATGACTATTTTGATGGACTGCCGGTTATCTTTGATCAGGCTAATTGGCTAAAATACAAAAAATCAATTCTATTTGCAAGTAGTATGATTAAAATAAGCTACCCCTCCTATCCTTTCAAAATAGAAACCAGAGAAGAGAAGGAGTATATTTTTGATCCTTTGAGGAAGAAATGGGTCCGGTTAACACCGGAAGAATGGGTGCGACAAAACTTTCTTCAGTACCTGCTGCAGGTGATGCATTATCCTGCATCATTGATAGCCATCGAGAAAGAAATACAAATCGGAGAATTAAAAAAGCGCTTTGATATTCTTGTATATAAAAATGATCATCCTTGGTTATTGATTGAATGTAAGGAAATGAATGTCCCCATCAATGAATCTGTCATGCAACAATTACTGCGTTATCAAACCATCGTTCAAGCAGATTACTTGATTGTTACCAATGGAAATGAAACCAAAGGAATCGGAAAAGAAAATAATCAGTTTATTACTTTGAATGCCATTCCCTCCTACCAATAAAAAATGTCGGATATCTAATGTCTGATTGAACGTAAAATTCAAATCAGACATCCGATATCCGACATCTAAAGTAGATCAGTACTATTATGGGAAGATACCCAACTCAGCGTATGAAGTGCCTACTTTATTGATGGCACATACATATGCTGCAGTACGCATATCAGGAATTTCAGGATTATTTTTCCAAATCTCCATGATCTCACGTGTAGCTGTGATCATGGTTTCTTCCAATCCACTGTGTACCAGGTCTACTTCTTCAGGGCCATGTAAAATGAAAGAACGCTCTTTCCCTGAAACCTGCTTACCAGTAAGCTCCTCAATTTGTCCGAGGATATGGTTATTCATGTTTTCAGTAAAACGTTTTTCCATACGACCATAACGCACATGACTCAGGTTCTTTAACCATTCAAAATAAGAAACGGTTACACCACCTGCATTCAGGTACATATCTGGAACTACCAATGTTCCTTTGGCGGCAAATATTTCATCTGCTTCCGGAGTTAATGGTCCGTTAGCGGCTTCTCCGATAATTTTTGCTTTCACACGAGGAGCATTATCGCCATTGATGACATTCTCTAAAGCAGCAGGAATTAAAATATCACATTCCAGTTCCAATGCATCTGTACTCTTTGCCAAGTTGGTAGCACCGGGGAAATTTAAAATAGATCCTGTTTTCTTTCTGTGCTGGAATACTTCTTCTTCATTCAATCCATCTGCATTAAAAATAGCACCTTCATATTCCGCGATAGATATTACTTTAGAACCTGCTTCACGGAAGAATTTTGCAGAATGGTATCCCACATTACCCAACCCTTGTACAACAACAGATTTTCCTTGCACACCAATAGCCAATCCGAGTTTTTTCATCACATCGGGCATATTGCATACTTCACGGATACCGTAGAAAACACCTAAGCCGGTAGCTTCTTTTCTTCCGCGAACACCACCTTGTGTAACAGGTTTACCGGTAACACAACCCGCTGCATCAATTTCACCTGGTTTCAAAGAGGCATAAGTATCTACTATCCATGCCATTTCACGTTCACCTGTTCCGTAATCCGGAGCAGGCACGTCAATACCTGGACCAATGAAATTTTTCTTCACCAGTTCAGCAGTATAACGACGTGTGATTTTTTCTAATTCATACGCACTGTGGTTACGAGGGTTGATTTTGATACCGCCTTTACCACCACCAAATGGTACGTTTACAATCGCACATTTGTAAGTCATCAAAGATGCCAGTGCCATCACTTCATCCTGATTCACTTCTTCACTGAAACGGATACCACCTTTACAAGGCGATTTATGCTGCGAATGTTGCACACGGTATGCTTCAATAACTTCAATACGGCCATCATCCATTTTTACGGGAAAACGCATACTGTAGATGCTGTTACAGGCTTTGATCTGTTCTAGCAAACCCTTCTCCCATTTGGTAAACTTGGCCGCTTTATCAAAACTTCTCTCAACACTTTGAAAGAAGCTATACGGTTTGTGATCTGACATGAGCTAATCGTTTTTGTTTTTGACTTTTATGGTTTAGCTGATAGTTGATAGACCATAGTCCATGGACCATGGTCTATGGACTATTAACTTTTCTTTTCTAGTTTACTGATCTTTTTATCTAATGATGCTAGGTAGATGAATAATCCGATAATGATCGTAAGTACTACTGCCATCACTACGTATATCTTACCATTACTTCTCATCACATCATTTTCAGCTGCAACTTCTTGTGCTGATGCAGCAACATGGAACAGCAATATGGCTGCGAATGTATAAATGGTTTTCAGTAGTTTATTCATGAATAAGTTGTTGTTCTTTTAAAATTTCATATCGAATACGCAAAGTACTGATCCAAACACCGAGTAAAGTCCAGCCAATCACTGCCGGATAAAAGACAGAACGCATATTGGCGTCCATATCTTTCCCATTCAAACCAGGATTACCTTCACTGCCTTCTCCACCCGGATGCAAGGACTCTGTAAGTCTGGGTAGAATCCAAAGTGTTGGAAAAAGCATAAAAAAGGCGAAAATATTATAGACTGCCCCAATCCTTGCTTTCTTTTCTTCTTCATTCATACTACCACGCAAAACGAAATAGGCCAGGTAGATGAGCATAGCGATAGCGGCTCCGTTTTGTTTGGGATCACCGCTCCAAGGACTTCCCCACTGGTAGTTGGCCCAGATGGCTCCGGTAGTAAGACCTAGGAAACCAAAAATGGTACCTGTAATCGCGAAGGCAGAAGAGTAAAAGTCATGGACCTGATTCCTGCTGCGCAGATACTTGATAGCGTATACAACAGAAACACCCAAGAGAATCATCATGGCAAACCACATAGGTACATGGAAAAAGAAATTGCGGATAGACTCTTGTAATCGGTCATCCAACTTGGGTATTTTCACCAGAAACCCATAGGAACAGGTGTAGAGCAATAGAACAATAGCTAATATCTTCCACCAGACTTTTCGAATCATGATCGGGTTTTTACAGTTTTCCCTTAACACCAGTCAAACTAACAACTGTTGGCGCAAAATTAGGTGAAAGCCCTTCAATATGTCTACGGAATTGGAAAATATTATCCCCCTAAATCTGTAACAACAGTTTTTAAAGCAGGGAAAATTCCGTACCTTTGCCGACTTCATAAAAAATCATGCCGTAACATGAAATTATCTCAATTTAAGTTCGATTTACCCCTTAACCTTATTGCGCAGCACCCGACCAAGAAAAGAGAAGACAGCCGATTGATGGTTGTTGATCGTAAAAGTGGTCACATGGAAAACAGACATTTCCGTGATATCCTGGAGTACTACGACGACAAAGACGTATTTGTAGTGAACAATACCAAAGTGTTCCCTGCACGTATGTATGGCCGCAAAGAAAAAACCGGCGCCAAGATCGAAGTATTCTTACTGCGTGAACTCAACAAACCCAACCGTCTGTGGGATGTGATCGTTGATCCCGCAAGAAAGATTCGTGTGGGCAACAAATTGTATTTCGGCGACAACGAAGAACTGGTTGCTGAAGTGATCGACAACACCACCAGCCGTGGACGTACCATCCGTTTCCTGTGGGATGATGATGACGAAAGCTTCAAGAAAATGTTGGAGTTTTTAGGCGAAACCCCTCTTCCGAAATATATCAAGCGTAAGCCTGATGAAGAAGATAAGGAACGCTACCAGACTGTATATGCTAAGCATGAAGGCGCTGTTGCTGCCCCTACTGCAGGTTTGCATTTCAGTAAAGAGCTGATCAAGCGTTGCGAAATTCTGGGCATTCGTTTTGCAGAAGTAACATTACATACCGGATTGGGAACCTTCCGTCCGATTGAAGTGGAAGATCTCAGCAAACACAAAATGGATGCTGAATATTATGCCATTTCAGAGGAAGCATGTAAGATCGTGAATAAAGCAAAAGAAGGCGGACATCGCATCTGCTCTATCGGCACCACAACCATGCGTGCAATGGAGAGTAGCTTCACTGCTCAGAAATTGTTGAAACCAAGTGAAGGCTGGACCAATCACTTCATTCACCCTCCCTACAATTTCAATGTTGCAGATAGTCTGGTGACCAATTTCCATTTACCAAAAACCAGTCTGCTGATTATGACCTGTGCATTTGCCGGTTATGATTTGGCGATGGAAGCTTATAAAAAAGCGATAAAAGATAAGTATCGATTCTTTAGTTATGGTGATGCATTGTTAATCATCTAACATCCTATACTTTCAAAGAGAAAGCCATCCGCCTGAGACGGATGGCTTTTTTCATTTAACAACCAACAACTCCCATATACCCTAATAAGAAGTTGTTTAACTGAATCTTGAACTCGCCTAAAACTAACAAACATTAGTTGTAACCCTTGTATAAAACTGCAACTTTTTTTCTAAAAACGCAAATAAACGCAAATAAATTTTAGAAAATGGGGATAAATCAGCAAGAAAATTCTACAAACTGCTAGTTTCTGCCTCTATCAGTCGTTTAAGTTGGTCTAAATTCTTCTCCATCATAGGACCTAAGATCTTATCATTCATAATAGAACCCAGTCTTTCCCATGGCAACCAACCGATGGATTGCTCAAATTGCCATTGTACAATGGTGACTCCTTGCTGCGATTGATAAATGACACGCATGGTACTGATTTGAGGCTTACCCTTTGCCGTTATCCAGGTGCTGATAACGGTGCTATCATTTTTTTCTGCGATGGTTACTTCACTTTTACCGATCTGTGCAGTGACAGAAGATTGAATATGGACGGATGGATCATTCATGCCTTCTACCCAATTTGGCCATTGGCGGATATCTTCTAGCTGAGTTCTTACTGAATCAATAGGGGCATTGATATTAACAGCTCGCGATACCAATACTTTGGAAGGAAGCAAAGTTCCCATGAGGGTAGCCAACAAAAACAAGATCACCAGACTAATCAACCCTAATTTGAGCAGTTTCATATTATTCCCATTTAAAGGTCTTAAAAGCAACAGCATACACCACAATGGTCCAGGCTCCCAATATCATTAACTCTTGTCCACAAGCCGCCAACCCGGCTCCTTCAAATGCGATATTACGCATGGCGTTATTGAAATGAGTCAATGGCAATATTTTACAAAGTGGCTGTAACCAGGAAGGAAAGGCATCGATCGAAAAAAAAGTTCCTGCCAACAAAAACTGTGGAAGTGTAATCAGATTGGCAAATGGCGGAATACTGCTTTCATTTTTTGCCAAACTACTTACAATAAATCCAAATCCCATAAAAAGTATCAGCGCCACAAAACTCAGCAACATAATCGTCAAAAAGGTTTCCATACCATTGACGAGTGTGAATTTAAAAGCAAAATGTCCCACCCCAATAATGATCACTGCTGTCATCATTTGAAAGATAACCCTGCTCAACGCTTCTCCTAAAACAATATAAGGTCTTCTGATAGGCGTGGCATAAAAACGCTTCAATACCAACTGTTGACGCAAATTGAAAAACAAAAAAGCTACCCCAAATACACCGGCGCTCAATAAAGAAAAACCTAACTGTCCGGGTAAAATAAAATCAATCGTACGATAGACACGACCCGGAATCTTTTCAACTTCACTATTCACCAGCGCGATGGTGGGTGTATTCGCAAATGTTTGTTGATTGATACCGGCTATCACCGCATTTAATATAGAACGAAGTACTTGTAAGTTTTGCGGGTTTACTGCTTCCGAACTGGATAACTGAATAGTATATGGCGGATTCTCCAACCCCGACTTTTGTATATTGACAATAGCGGTCAATCTTCCTTTTTCAAGATCTTCTTTTAACTCCTGTGCCGATTTTTCAATGATGCGTATACCGGGTATCTTTTTTAAAGATGGATAGATGGGATTAAGGGTGTCTGTCTGCTGCGCAAAAGCAATACTTAGTGAGACTTTCCCCCCACTGCCTACAAATCCGAAAACCAGGATGAATATCAAAGGAAATGCTATACTGAAAATAACTGCCGACGGACTTCTGAATACCGCTTTCAGACTAGCCCGGGTAATGGCTAACATCGCCTTAAATTGACTATAGTGTGCTGACATATCCTTCAATTGGCTACAAATCTATCCTTTTCTGAAACAATCCAAAAAAAGATGAAATCAAGTAGATATTAAGACAAATGTCGTATATTTGAATGACAAATGTTACGCTATGGCAAAAGCAAAAAAAGTAGTTCCACCCAACACCTCCAACCGTATGGTGGAGGAGTTTGCTATGCCGTATATTCCTTCTAGTAAACTGTCAGTTCCATTAGTGGCAGAATTTACCTATCGCAAATTCAAAAAAATTGCTGATAAAGTTCCTTTTACACAAAGTGAATGGGCTGCTATTCTACACTTATCTGAACGTACGCTTCAACGTTATGCGAAAAACAATGGCTCTTTTGAAGGCATTTATACTGATCGTATTTTACAACTACAAGAACTCATTGATATAGGTCTTTCAACTTTTACCTCTCCTGATAACTTTTATCAATGGTTAAAAAAAGATAAACTCGTGATGGGGCAAATACTCAATTTTCAATCGCTTGCTTCTTCTCGCGGTATTCAGGAAACCATTCATCAACTCGTACGTATTCAGCAAGGTATTTACGCATGATCCTCTATCGTTTTGCCCATCATTTATTTGCGGACGATTTAACCGGTACCGGAGCCAAATTGCATGGCGGGCGCTGGAACAATATTGGCACAAATGTATTGTACACCAGCGGTAGTATATCTTTAGCCTTATTAGAAATTCTGGTGAATGCAGGAAGTTTTGAAGCACTGCAGCCATTTAAACTAATCCAGTTAACGCTTCCGGATACTGCCATCAAATATCAGATCAATATTAAAAATTTAAAAAAGAACTGGCACCAAGATATCGGTTATACCCAATGGATGGGTACTGAGATACTCCAAGAGAAAAAAGCATTGGTGATTGAATGTCCATCTGCCATCATTCCGCAGGAATCCAATTTTTTATTGAATCCTTTACACAAAGATTATTCTAAAATACGCATGAAGGAAGTGCGTGATTTTTATTTTGATGAGCGACTATTCCCGTTAGTGAACCGTTAGAAAATAGGGCATTCTTGTCTGCGGCTCTCCCACCATTTGTTTCACTTGCTTTAACTGTTTCAATAAATTCCATTGTTCTAACCCAATTTCTTCACTAACTAATGATGATTTGATGGATTTTTTATAGTTACCCATGATCTGTTGAAACAAATCTTTTTTCTCAGGATATTCTCTGATACGATAGTCATCTACTTTAGCCAGATCAGCTGCATGTTCAATTGCGTCTTGCAAAGTTCCAATTTTATCTACCAGCCCAATTTGCATGGCCCTGGAACCGGTCCATACCCTTCCCTGTGCAATACTATCTACATATTCCATGCTTCTATCACGACCTTCAGATACCCTGCTTTTAAAAGTATGATAGATAGAATCGGTGGCTGATTGAAAAAATCTTTTTTCAGCATCTGTCAGTGGACGATCACCTGCTCCCATGTCTGCAAAAGGTGCTGTACGCACTCGATCTGTAGTAATACCTAATTTATTTTTTAGGAAAGATTCAAAGTTCGGAACAATACTGAATACGCCAATAGAGCCTGTAATAGTTGTTTCATTGGCGAAAACAGCATTGGCATTACATGCGATGTAATAACCACCGGAGGCCGCCACATCCCCCATACTAACTACAACAGGTTTTACTTGTTTAGCCAAAGAAATTTCACGCCAAATCACATCACTAGCCAAAGCACTTCCTCCGGGTGAATTCACCCGAAGTACAATGGCTTTTACATCCTTATCCAATCTTGCTTTACGCAATACATTTTTGAAAACATTACTACCTACCTGCTCATCATCACCTTCACCACTAACAATATCGCCCTGCGCATACACCACTGCTATTTTGCCGCCACTGCCATAGTTATCAAGTGATGTTGCTTTTGCATATTCATTGATGGTTACAAAATTAATCGATGACTTGGGATCCTTTTTTAACCATTTGAGCATTTCTCCTTTTACTTCATCATCATATTTCAACCCATCTACCAGTTTATATTGTAATGCATCTGCAGCTGTTTGAATGGTACCGTTGATGGCCAATTGATGCAATGTAGCAGAATCCATATTTCTGGATGTAGCTGTAGAACGCAAAAAAGAAGCATATAGATCACCCAACCACACTGCAGTCTGTAAACGATTGGCTTCCGTCATTTTGGTTTCTCTCAGTGGCTCGGTAGCACTCTTAAATTTCCCTGCATAAAATATTTGCGGTTCAATTTGTAGTTTATCCAGCATCCCCTTCAGAAAAAAGAGATTGGAAGAAAAGCCAGACCACTCCAATCCGCCCTGCGGATGCACATACACTCTTTCAGCAGCGTTGGCTACATAGTATGCTTTTTGTGTCATGGTTTCTCCATAAGCCAGTACAAACTTTCCTGATTTTTTGAAATCCAATACAGCTTTACGTAATTCTTCACTAGCAGAAAAACCATTGGCATTGTCTGCCGCTAAAATGTATAAGCCCTTCACAGATGAATCCGATTTCGCCTCATCCAACAATCTCACAACTTCAAAAAGTGATGGAATTTCTGCTTCTGCATTAGAGATAATAGCTCCAAAAGGGTTTTCCTGAGATTGTTCTTTGAAATTAACGGACAGGTCAAGTACCAATACTGCTTTAGAACCTACTACCGGTACTTCAGGTGATGCTGCACTCGAAATAAATCCAATCAATAAAAACAATCCTATCACTGTAAACACAATCAATGCCAGTAAGGATGCAAAGAATATTTTAAAAAAATTACGCATAATGCCTTTATTTAATAACTGTCTACAGACACACTTATTGTTTCCATGAAATAATCCTGTATGACTTTGTGAATTTAAAGATATTTGGAGCTGTAAATATCTCCAATTTATGAATACAGTGTATTTGCTGACAGGCGGTAATATGGGAAACCGGTTGAATCATTTGCAGCAAGCCGCTGAATTCATTCAACAGAAATGTGGCAAAATCGTTGCCCAATCGTCTATATATGAAACGGAAGCTTGGGGTAAAACAGACCAGCCGGCTTTTTTGAACCAGGCTTTACAAGTAGAAACAGACCTATCGCCAGATGCACTGATGCAAGCATTGCTGGATATTGAAACCACTATGGGACGTACCAGAACCATCAAAATGGGACCTCGGATCATTGATCTGGATATTTTATTGATTGATGACTTGATACAAACATCTGCACTACTCACCATCCCCCACCCGGCACTTCCCTTACGCAAATTTGCATTGTTACCATTGGCCGAAATTGCCCCACTGCTCATGCATCCCCTCGAAAAGAAATCGATTCTGGAATTGCTTGAAATTTGTCCGGATACTTTAAATGTGCAAAAAAAATAAAGGATTGCGACTCTTGCACGGTTAATTTTGGACGCTATTGCTATCGGACATGAAGTATCAATATATTACAGTTGAAGGAAATATCGGCGCGGGTAAAACAACATTGGCTCATTTATTATCCAAAAAATTAAATGCCAGGTTGATCTTGGAGGAATTTGCTGACAATCCATTCCTACCAAAATTTTATGATAACCCTCAACAATATGCTTTTCCATTAGAGCTGTTTTTTATGGCTGAGCGTTATAAGCAATTGAAGGACATGTTACACACCAAAGACATGTTTCAGCATGTAACCGTTTCAGATTATCTCTTTACAAAATGTCTGTTGTTCGCTAAAGTCAATTTACCCGAAGAAGAGTTTAGGTTGTATCAGAAATTGTTTGACATCATTCATCAGCAATTGGTATTTCCTGATATTTTAATCTATCTGCATGCACCTGTTAATAAACTGCAGCAGAATATCAGGAAACGAAACCGCGAATATGAGCAATCCATTCCTGATGAATACTTGTTCAATATTCAAGAAACCTATACCAGCTATATTAAACAACACAATATCAAAACCATCTTCATTGATGCCAGCAATGCTGATTTTTTAGGCAATGAAAAGCACCTGGATATTGTTTTAGATGCACTGGAAAAAGAGTATGATGGCGGACAACATTATTTCAGCTTACCCTGAGAAAGTATAAAATCAGTACATGGACAAACCGGTATATGATCCATTCGCAGCCATGCGAATTCCTGAATATAGAAATCTGATGATGGGGAGGTTTCTTTTCATCATGGGATTGCGTATGATGGGAACCCTGGTAGGCTGGTGGATCTATGAACTTACCAATGACCCATTTGCTATTGGACTGATTGGTCTTTCTGAAGTCATTCCTGCTGTATCACTTTCCTTGTATGCCGGACATGTGATCGACATCAGTGAAAAAAGAAAGTTATTGCTGAGAGGGGTTACACTGTATTTTGTTTGTGCCTTGTTTTTATTGCTATTATCTACTTCCTACACAACAGCGCAACTGAGTAAACATTGGATTGCTTTCTCAATTTATATCATCATATTTTTTACCGGTATCATTCGTGCATTTACCGGCCCTACTTTTGGAACGATGGTGGCATCGATTGTACCCAGAGAGCTACTCCAAAATGCCACTACCTGGAATCAGGGGATCTGGCTTTCCGCTTCCGTAACCGGTCATGCAACGGTAGGTTTCTTAATTGCCTTATTGGGAAATACGGGTTCGCTTGCGGTGATCTGTTCATTGGTGTCAATCGGTTTTTTATTCATGTTTCAGATCAAGCCTAAACCTTCTCTCAACGAACGTGGTGAGAAAAAAACTTTAGACAGTGTAAAAGAGGGATTGAGTTTTGTTTTTAAAACGAAAGAATTACTGGGCGCACTAAGTCTTGACCTGTTTGCTGTTTTATTTGGCGGTGCAGTAGCTATGATTCCGGTCTTTGCCAAAGACATTCTCAAAACCGGCCCCATTGGATTTGGTTGGTTGAATGCAGCATCTGATATCGGCTCCATCCTCATTGTAATTTTATTGACGCTATTCCCACTGAAAAAACAACAAGGCAAAAAATTGTTATTGGCGGTAGCAGGTTTTGGTATTTGTATCATCATATTCGCTTTCTCAAGATTATTCTGGTTGTCTTTTGCCGTACTACTTTTAAGCGGCATGCTGGACGGTATCAGTATGATCATTCGCGGAACCATTGTTCAATTGAAAACACCTGATCAAATGCGGGGAAGGGTGATGAGTGTGAACTCTATGTTCATCAATAGCAGTAATGAATTGGGACAATTTGAAAGCGGTGTTGCAGCGAAATTGCTGGGTGTTGTTCCATCTGTTGTTTTCGGTGGATGTATGACGATACTCGTGGTAGTCACTACCTGGTTCAAGGCGCCCAGTCTTAGAAAGATGGAATATTGAGGGATAGCTTATGGTTTATGGCCAATAGTCCATGGACAATGGTATAAAAAAAAGAGGCTGGATCAGATTTTTGATCCAGCCTCCTTTTATTATTTGCATTAATCGGGTATTACCAGTTTATTGTTGTTTCGATTGATATCGGCTAATCGCATAGATGGATCAATCTCGATGGATTTAATATCCTGTATGCCTCTGCTGATCGTGAATTTGTATTCGGGGTGTGTCCAGCGCCATGGTTTTTCTACGATTCGCTCAGTTGCATCTTCTGCAGGTTTTACACCATACATGAGATCGAGTGGAATATTGTGTATTTCCTGTTTACCATCTTTATAAGTTACCAATACATCCAAAGGCATGGGCATTTTACCAATGCGTTTCATGGTCAATGTTGTCTTACCTTCTACTACATTGATATCGCCAACTGCGTAATCAATGGTTTTGGTAGAGTTGATAAAATATTCTTTATACCAATCCAATTCCATTCCACTTCTTTTTTCTGCTACACGAATGAAATCATTGGGATTGGGATGTTTGAAACGCCATTGATAATAATAGTCTAACAAAATTTGGTCGCGCACTTTTGCACCTACGATATATCCCAATTGTTCCATGAACACGGCGCCTTTGCTATAAGATGCTGCTCCATACGCAAAATTGGTATTGTAATGATCGGCATGTGTACTGGCAGGTTCTTCAAATCCACTTCTCGCCAAATTGAAATAACTGCGATAAGCCCCTTCGGCTGCAAAGGCTTTGCTGCCTCTCATTTCAGCCATAACCCTAGATGTTGCATAATCTGTAAACCCTTCATCCATCCAGGGATACAAAGCTTCATTGGAGCCCATCATCATTTGATACCAACTATGCATCCACTCATGTATTGCTGTTCCTATACTGGCGTTTTTCATTAAGGTAGCCATCGGATATTCCATACCTCCATCTCCACCTTGCACAAAAGTGTATGTTTTATAAGGGTAAGGACCAAAAGTTTGGGCAATGATCGGATACGCCAACACAGCAGTATCTAATACACGTTGCCAACGAGCATCATTGACAGCTGCAGCTGAATCTACTCCTTTATACACAACACGGATCAATGGTCCGTTAGTAACTGCTTTTGTGATCATTTTATATTTCGGATCGGCGGCCCACATAAAATCATGAACGTTATAGGCTTGCCATTTCCAGGTAACCGTATTTCCTGAAGGAGCTATAGGTTTACTACCTGCAGCTTCATAACCGCGCCCGATTTCATTGGCATTGATTAAATCCCCACCGGCAGTAACGAAATAGTTTTTATCAATGGTGATATTGACATCAAAATCTCCCCACACACCATAAAATTCACGAGCGATATAGGGATTTGCATTCCAACCTTGGTAATCATATTCTACCAACTTTGGATACCACTGACTCATACTATAGCGAACCCCTTCTGCATTATCTCTTCCGCTTCTCCGTATTTGCAAAGGCACTTGTGCTTCAAATTGAACATCCATTTGAATTTTGGATTTGGGCATGATGGGTTTTGCCAACACCACTTCCAGAATGGTTTCATGCTCTCTTAACTCTTGCGCTACACCATTAACTTTGACAGATGCTACTTGCTGAAATCCGATTTGTTCAGGAGTCAGTTTACTGATTCTGTCTTTTACTCTTGCATCCCAATCCAATCCATCACTTCCTCTGGAAGGTTCGCGCAAAACCGTTTTACCAAGTTCACGACTACGAACATCCATGCTGCTATTGGGCTGAAATGCATTCCAGTACAAGTGAAAGAAAACCCTTGTTAAAGTATCCGGAGAATTATTCCAATAATCAATTTTCTCAGTTCCTGTAAACCGGTTGGTATTTACATCCATATTTACATTGATCTGGTATTTGATCTTTTGCTGCCAACGGTCTGATTGTGCAAAGACGTTGGTTGACAGATGACAGATGAAAGTTGACAGGAAGAGAAATTGTAATAGTGATTTTTTCATGTCGTGCTAATCGTTTATGAGTGGCTAATTTCAGAAAAAAAACCGAGCTATGAAGCTATTTTATAATTGAATTCAAAACATCCTGAGATTGCTGTGAAACAACGATCTATAAGATGAAATAAATATAAAAGCAACCTAAATGGATTGGATGTGTTGATGTTTGTTATGACGAAGCTCCTGCAACCACAATCACTATCTCCCCTTTTACTGTTTTAGAGCGAAAATGATCTGCTACTTCTTGTAAAGTACCCCGATAATTTTCTTCAAACATTTTTGTCAACTCTCTACTGACACTGCAATATCGATCAGCACCAAAATAACCTGCCATTTCCTCCAAGGTTTTCACGAGTCGCATCGGACTTTCATAAAACACCATGGTTCGCTCCTCGGTCGCCAATTGTTTAAAAAGTGTTTGTCTGCCTTTTTTCAATGGCAAAAACCCTTCAAATACAAACCGATTAGAAGGTATTCCACTATTCACCAGTGCCGGAACAAATGCAGTGGTGCCGGGTAAACATTCTACTTTGATGCCTTCCTGTACACAGGCTCTTACCAATAAAAAAGCCGGATCAGAAATTCCCGGTGTACCTGCATCTGTAATCAATGCAAAGGTTTTTCCGGCTTTCATCTGATCGGTCAAATGAGCCACTACTTTATGTTCATTGTGTTGGTGATAGGGAGAAAGCGGCTTCTGTATCTGATAGTGATTCAAAAACTTGGAAGAGGTACGTGTATCCTCACATAAGATCACATCCACCTGCTGTAATACTTCCAATGAGCGAAGTGTTACATCCTTGAGGTTACCGATGGGTGTGGGGACGAGATACAGCATGCGAGGTAGGATTTCTGATTTCTGATGTCTGATGTATGTATTGCTCAAATCAGACATCAGACATCCGACATCATCAATTTATCATTTCAATCTCATAAAACTCCATTACCGGATTGGCGAGTAGTTTTTTGGAGGCGTCTTCGGCTATTTGTCTGGCTTCTGCTTCTGAAGCAGCTTCAATCTGCAGCGTAATGTGTTTTCCTACTCGTACATCACTCACGGCTCCTAAACCGAGGTTTTGGAGTCCACCCAACACTGCTTTACCTTGTGGATCGAGAAGGTCTTTTAATGGCATTACTTTGATCTGCACGTTATAGGTCATGATTCTTTTTGTTTAAGGAGCAAAGATAGAACTACATAAGCAATAAAAGTGACGGGAACTGATAACCATCCCCACAAGAAAGCTGTAATTACAGCAATAACAGCCATCAGTAGAAAGGGAAATAATTTTTGGAAGGTTAGCTGTGTGAATTTGAGTGCCAGCATAGGCAGTGTTGAAACCATCAGATAACTCACCAAAACAATGATGGCATACCAAATCCATTTATTGAGCAATAGCGTAATCACCCATGTTTCTTGGGTATTCCAATAGATCAATGGAAAAGAGGCCAGCAATAAGCCTGCAGCCGGTATGGGCACCCCTTTAAATCCATGCTGTTGGGTGGTATCGATATTGAATCTTGCCAATCTGTATGCACCTGCGCATGGCAAGATGAATGCCGGTAATATCCAAACCATCGATGTATCCAATCCGTCTGCCTCTTGTGCTACTGATAATCTGAGGAACTGCCAGGCAATCAATCCAGGAACCACCCCAAAACTTACCACATCTGCTAAAGAATCCAGTTGCTTTCCCATATCGGAGGGCACTTTTAATAAACGTGCAAAAAAGCCGTCACAAAAATCAATGATAGCAGCCACTGCCAACAGTACACTTGCCCATTGCATTTGCTCCGGTATTTCTACAATGGTTTCTCCATTGGATGAATAGGCCATCGTTAAACCGGTCTGCATCACCATCACAATGGCAAGACAACCACATAGTAAGTTCAAAAGGGTAAAGAGGTTTGGGATTTGTTTCATGATGTTTTTTTAGCTTATGGCCTATGGATCATAGCCTATAGAAAAATAGTTTTGATGATTAATTCCTGATATAAGACCATTTGCTATTACCTATTCTTTGTAGCTTATAGCTTATGGATCATAGCCTATAGTAAAAAAGTTTTCATTAACAATTCCTAATATAAGAACACTTGCCATCACCTATTTGCTATGATCTATTTGCTCTCACCTCACTTATTTTTCTTCATCAACCCCTCAATCTCTTCCACAGTAATAGGAATATTTTTCATGAGGTCGATATTGCCGTTTTTTGTAATCCAGAAATTATTCTCAATTCGTACACCCATTTGTTCTTCTTCAATATAGATACCGGGTTCAATGGTAAAGACCATTCCAGCTTGAATAGGTGCTGTTCTTGTTCCAAGGTCGTGCACATCAATACCTAGATGATGGGATATTCCATGGTATAGGTATTTGCGATACGCTCTGTTCTCCGGATCTTCATTCTTCACTTCCGTTTTTCTCAGCAACCCGATTTTCAAAAACTGTTGTGTGGCTTCCTCTCCTACTTTTTCAGTATAATCTACAATCGAAATACCCGGCTTCAAAATGCTCTTTGCATAATTGTGTAAATGTAAACAAGCATTGTAAACCGTTTTTTGTCTGCGTGTGAATTTACCGTTAACGGGTACCGTCCTGGTGAGATCCGCACAATATCCGCCATACTCCGCACCAAAATCCATCAGTACCATTTCACCATCCTTACATTCCTGGTTATTGGAAACATAATGAAGGATTCTGGCCCTGTCGCCACTGGCAATAATACTTCCATAAGCCGGTCCGGTAGCGCGTTGACTATAAAAACTGTGAAAGATTTCCGCTTCGATCTCATATTCAAAAACACCGGGTTTGATAAACCCTAATAATCTACGGAAAGTGTTATCTGTAATATTGATCGCTTGTTGCAATACTGCCACTTCCTCTTTGGTCTTGATGGCCCGTAAAGATTTCATGATCTTAGCTGTACGATGATACACATGCAGCGGATAACGTTCTTTCATCTCATCCACAAAACGATAATCCCTGCTTCTGATCAATGATGCTTTACGATCATTTTCATTGGTGTCCAGATACACATTATCGGCTAAATGAACCCATGTTTGTAAAAAGGCGTCTATGCTATCGAGCCAAACAATTGTTGCAATCCCAGAGATAGCTGTAGCTTCCTGTTTCCGGAGTCGTTTGCCGTCCCATTTTTCTTTCAGTTCATTGGGACGAACCAGTACCAGTACTTCTCTGTATTTCGGATCCGGACAATCGGGGAATAGCACCACCATGGAGTCTTCTTGGGTAATGCCGCTCAGCCAATACAGATTACTGTTCTGTTTGAACTTGTGTAAAGCGTCGCCATTCATCGGCCATTCATCATTGCTGACAAAAATGGCGATGCTGTTGGGTAACATGGCTTTTATAAAACGCTTACGATTGATTATGAATAGATTGGGATCAAGCGGCAAGTATTTCATCGGTGGGTATTTGAAGTTTGCAATATAAAACTTTATGGTGCAGTTGATCTCAAAACTTGCCCCTATCTCAGGAGGCAATTGTTAAAAAAACATCAATATCCACGAAATATTTCTTATTTACGAACATGCTCGTATATTTACTACGAAATTATTCGTTTAATAAAAACAAACAGCATGAAAACGTTTATCAACAGCAAATGGATCGGAGCAGCAATATTGGCACTTTCAGTGATTGGCTTTAGTGCCTGGAAAGTTGCAGATGAATCTGTAAACCCTCCCAAACCCTTTTCCTTCACTTATACAGATGAGGACACCACCAAAAGCAAAAAGAAGTTCAAAGTGTATGGAGATCATGACAGAGAATACAAAGTGGGAGATCTGGACAAAGCTTTGAAGGAACTCGACAAAGCCACACTTGAACTGGACCGTGAACTCAAAATTGATTTCACCAAAATGGAAAAGGAAATGAAAAAGGCCATGGAAGAAATCAAAAAAATTGATGTGGAAGGCATCAGAAAAGAAGTAGAGAGTGCGATGAGAGAGGTACAAGCTGCTTTACGCGAAATCGATTTTAAAGAAATACATAAAGAGGTAGAAAAAGAAATGGTAAAAGTAAAAGAAGAGCTCAAGGGTGAAAAAATCAAACACAATATTGATTTTGAAGGTATCAGAAAAGAAGTAGAAAAAGGAATGGCTGAAGCCAAAGAAGGCATTCGCGAAGCCAAAAAACACATTGCCGAACTGAAGGCTTTTGTAGATGAACTAGACAAAGACGGATTAATTGATAAAGACAAATCGTACAAGATCCAGATCAAAAACAAAAAGCTCTTTATTAACGGAAAAGAACAATCAGCTGAAGTGAATAAAAAGTATAGTAAGTATTTGGATAAAGAAGATTATTCGATTGAGAGAGATGAGGAGTAGTGAATGGTGAATTGTGAATTGTCAATTGTGAATTGTCAATTACTTAGGTTTAGTGAGTAGTGAGTATACTCCCTTTCTACTCACTATTCACCATTCACCATTCACAATTGACCATTCACTAAAATCTCACCGTCGGACATTTCACTGCATTACTGCTATTGGAGAATATGCCGCTTTTAATGATAGAAATTTCATAGGCACCGCGGTATCCATTGATGTTGCCTAAATTAGAAACTGTGGCATCATAATTAAATGTAAATCGTGTATCATTTACCTGGTAACCTACCATTGGAATTACTGCGTCTTTATGGCGATAATATAAGCCTAAAATCATTTGTTGTTCACCATCGCCACTTAGATTACGATTGGCATTAAAACCCAATACGGTTTCCCAAGCATTACCCATTTTACTGACATAGACATTGGGATTCACGATCCATAGATCTTCAAACTTGATGCTGGCATTTACAAAAGCTGTATACCGTGGATTCAATCGGGCATCAACAGTTGTAGGCGAAAAGAAACTTTCACGTGGGCGATTCACATGTTGTGCGCTCACACCTAAATTGAAATAAAAATTATCAGAAGCAAAATAAGCATAGTTCATACCTACCTGAAGATCGGCATACGTGGTTTGACTAAATGCAAATGGCTCATTGGAGGGAATGGTAATATCAAAAAACTGGCCGTTCCATTGGTTATCAAAATTGAGTTTACTGATATCAATTCGTTTATTGATAAACCCCACTGAAAATCCACCACTCAGCAAACTATTGTATCCCAACATTTGATGATAAGCCACACTGGCATAGCCATTGGTAGCTACTAAATTACCACTACCTGCTCTATCACTGTATAAAGCAGCCCCCACTCCCATCCATCCATTCTCAAAACGGTTACCAAATAATTTGGTATCACCCCACAAACTCATGGTTCGAAAAGGGGTTCCGACGCTGGCCCATTGGTTACGATAATTACCACCAATTCGATAATCAAAGTCGGGATTAAATCCGGTATTCGCCGGATTCACCAACATGGGCGTATTGAAGTATTGAGAAAAATTCAATCCCTGTCCGCTCACATGCACAGCAAGCAAACTAAATACAAAACCCATCATTATTATCCATACACGAATACGCATACACACTATTATCTAAGTAAAGTAATATCTCCTTTCTTCGAAAGCTTATCACCATTGGTAAATTCAATCTGCAACGTATAGTGATACACTTCCTGTGGTTGTAATTTGCCTTTATATGTTCCATCCCAACCTTCTGCCGGGTTGTTACTTACGTATACTTGTACACCCCATCTATTATAAATACGCCAGGTCATTTTTGCAATACCAAATCCACGTACAAATATTCGATCATTGTTCCCATCTCCATTGGGTGAGAATGCATTGGGCACATTGGCTGCAACATTAATGACGACACTAATAGACTGGCAAGTAGTATCGCTACAACCGGCAGCATTGTAAGCAATCAAACAGGCGTTAAAGGTTCCGGTTTGGTTGTACAAATGCCGAACAGGTGCGTCGATATTATTACCCACTGTACTATCTCCATCACCGAATAACCATTTGAAAGATGTAGCTCCAATAGAATTATTGGTAAAACTAATTGCCGTATTCGGTTCTGTTGGATTGGGAGAATAGGTAAAAGCTGCAGTCGGACTACCGCTTACCGTTATGGTTTGAAATGCTGTATCTTGAATATTACAAGTGGCATTATCAATAGCAATCAAACGAACCGTATAGGTACCGGGATTGGGATATAAATGAGTCGGGTTGGTAGCCGTAGAAGTACCCCCATCACCAAAATCCCATTGGAATTGTTGTCCCGCCAAAGAAGTATTATTAAACACCGCATTATAAGGCGCACAACCCACAGCCGGTGTAACAAAACGAGCATCTACATTGGGTGCAATTCTGATTTGTTGCACGATGCTATCGGGATGATTACAATAATTGGTATCAATCAACACGAGTTTCACATCATAAGTACCTCCTGCTGCATAGGTATGTGTAACAAGCCCCGGACCGGCTATTCTGGTATTGCCATCTCCAAAATCCCAACGGAAACTTTGATTGGTGAATGGCTTACCCGCAGGTGCTATAGAGGTATTATTGAATTCGAATGCCAAAGATTCACATGGAGGCAATTTGGTGGATGTAAAACCTAAAGTGGCTTCGTCACCTCTTACACGCAAAGTAAGATAAGCCGTATCCGTTTGATTACAGGTAGTAGAATCAACCGAAACCAAGCGAACACGATATACACCAATAGTATTAAACGTATGAGAAATAGTAGGTGAAGTAGTTCTCACTTCGGGTGAGCCATCATTAAAATTCCAATAGTAAGCACGACCCTGTGCCAAAGTATCTGTAAACTGAACGGTCATTGGCACACAGCCTGCAGTATCTCTTACTCCATTGATAGATGCACTCAAACCAGCACCCACGCCGGCAAGATTGAAAGCAATTTTGATGGCCATTAGGTTGCAATTTCCACCGGATGAGGAATTCGTTGGGTTGGTCTGTGACCAAACACCAGCAGTACCCCTCAGATAACCGGTTGGTGCTGCACCATCAGTGCCTTTACAAGAACAAATAGATTGATAGATGGTACCATTCGCATCAAATCTACTAGTACCACCATCAACATGATCTGCCGATGGAATACCGTTTGATCCTGTTGTAGCACCAAAAAAAGAACCGAATAAAATACGTTGAGCATCTCTTTCAATCACATAAAAATAAAGATCCGCCCCATCTGAATCCGTTTTAATAGCATCAGGAGTGGTGATTAATCCACGCGTGCCCGCACTCGGATACCCCAATTCACCTCCCCAGCCCGATACATACACATTCTCACATCGATCCACTAAAAAAGCAGTAGGTGATATATTCGGGATATTGGCACTATTGGTTCCAAAATTTGTTGAATAGATAAAATTTGATAAATCTGGTTGAAGTTTGGAAATAAACTGTTTGCCTGTTGTTTGACTACCATTGGCGTTTACAGGTGCATTAATAACAGGCCATGCAACCGTGGTAGTACCCATAATATAAGGAAATCCATTACGATCAAACTGAATACCATAGATAATATCAATGCCTGAAGTTCCAAAATAACTGCTTCGAATTAATTGTGAACCATCAGGGCTAATGATCGCAACATAACCATCTATATTACCTTGACTGTTAGGGAATCGAACACCCGTTTTATTGCCCGGGAAATTAGTACTTGCTGTACCACCTGCAACATATATGTTTCCATTTTGAGGATGGGTAGCAAGTACAAAAGCAGCATCGTCTCCATCACCTCCTAAATATGAACTAAATAACATTGTATTTAAATCAGGGGTTAATTTCATGACCACTCCATCCTGATAACGATTACCTACGGCTTGTGCAGGTTGCGATTGGAATACGCCTGCGGTGACAGGGAAATTGGTGGATTGGGTTACGGAAGCAAGGATTGGATTTCCTCCTCGATCTAAAATAATTTCACTCCTTGCATCATCACCATAATTTCTCCTGATGCTAATAGGTGTTAACTGGCCCATATAATTTGCCTGTATATTCACACCATCATTTCCAGATCCCCCAATTCTTACCGAACTTAACAGTGTAGCACCATTCGCACTCAATTTAGATATGATGATATCAAATAATCCCCCACCGGTACCATACAAACCTACCCCCCGTACAGGATAACTTGAACCTGATGATGTTCTTCCTGCAATGAACAAATTACCCGCTCCATCCGCTACTAAACTATGTGGTTGCTCATTACCCGCTCCTCCAAGATAGGTTGCGTAAATACGGTTGACACCTGAAGGATCGAACTTTATAATGCCTATATCTATTCCTGAAATTTCCCCTTCTGCAATACCTCCCTGAAAACTGGTTTGAAAAGCCCCATTATTCGTAGGGAACTGTCCGGTTCTAAATACAATTCCACCCCCATAAAAATTTCCCTGTCCATCATAGGTGGCAGTAAAACCCCAGTTATCAGCAGTACTACCCGTATACCCATAGAAAACAATCGATGGATCTACAACCAGCATCGCCTCTTTATTATAAGTGCCATTCAGTTTGAATCTTACAATATTTCCGCGTACTTCATAACTACATGGGATTTCATTTTTTGTATTGCGCAATAATTGATAAGTATAAGGTGTTTCCTCTTGTACTTCTATAACGGAAGTTTTGATACTGAGCTTTCCTTCTTTGATTTTCAATCCATCCACCCCATCAAAATAGAGTGCCACATTATTAATATCACCACCGGGATGAACAATCACATCATACTTTAGCTTCCCGGATGTGGTATAATACCTGATATCAATATTCGGATATACATTTTTGAATGTAACCCCTTGATATATCTTGACATGGGTTGCCCATTTCGTTGAATCATTCCCTAAAAAATAATTATTGTAAGTCGGCAAAGCTTTATCCGGAACAATCTGTGGATTGGGATTGGCATTTAAAAAACGAACTTGATAAGCATGTGATCGAAGTACGAAATTACCATCTGTACCCGTTCCACCTTCCCCACCGCGAGAAGGATCTAATGCAGTGGTTTGTTTAACAACATCGGTTGTATGTTGATGATTTCCCGGATGTGGGTGTGGATTGATTTTTTTAAGATCATTTTCATTGTGCAACAACACACGATATCCATCCGATTGCAAAGCGATAGAACCAACACCTGTATTGGCAAGAAAGAGAATTTTTTTGTCCCACTGTCCTTTATTCTCTACAAATTCCAGATAATTCTGCGCCATAACCTGGAAACCCGTCATGAGTATCAAAAACAATCCTGCTATCTTCTTCAGTGCTGCCAAGCTTAAAATTTTTAATAAGTTACTATAATATACGTTCCGATCCTTGTTAAAGTTGTTCTCAGGATATACGACTCCAAGCATTTTTACCTTTCTGTGACCTTAGGTAATTTTTTAATAGCAAATTCTTTGCCATATCCAGCGTTGGGTCTTCTTCACAGCATTGCTCAGCAGTTGTTTTGGCAAGTTCCAGTAGATCCTTATCATTAACAATGCTGGCAACTTTAAAGTTCAGTTCCCCACTTTGTCTGGTACCTTCAATATCACCCGGACCTCGTAGTTCCAAGTCTTTCTCGGCAATCTTGAAACCATCGTTGGTAGCGCACATGGTATTGATCCGTTCTTTGGCATCTTTGCTTACTTTAGACCCCGTTAATAAAATGCAAAAACTTTTTTCGCTACCTCTTCCTACCCTTCCCCGAAGCTGATGCAATTGCGATAAACCAAACTTTTCAGCGCTTTCGATCACCATTACTGTGGCATTGGGTACATTCACCCCCACTTCAATCACCGTTGTGCTTACCATAATATGTGTGTCATGTTGAACAAAGCGCTGCATATTGGTCTCTTTTTCTTCTGCAGACTGTCTTCCATGCACCATACTGATGCGATAAGCCGGTTCCGGAAAAAAACTTTTTACCTGTTCATATCCTTGCTTCAGGTCTTCATAACTCAACTTTTCACTCTCTTCAATCAACGGATATATAAAGTAGGCTTGCCTGCCTTTATTGATTTCTGTTCGCACAAACTCCATCACACTGGCCCTCGCCATCTCATTACGATGAACGGTTGTGATGGGTTGTCTGCCTGGTGGTAATTCATCCATCACACTATAATCCAGATCACCATATGCCGTCATGGCCAATGTTCTGGGAATGGGTGTGGCTGTCATCACCAATACATGCGGCGGTACGGTTGCTTTCTCCCATAATCTGGCCCTTTGTGCTACTCCAAAACGGTGTTGTTCATCTACTATGACCAACCCGAGATTTTTAAACTGAACTACATCTTCAATCACAGCATGGGTACCCACCACAAAATGAATCGTATCATCCAATAATCCACTTAGTATTCGCTTTCGTTCTTTTCCCTTTATACTGCCCGTTAATAATGCAATTTCAACAGGCATATTCTTTAGTAACTCCTTTAATCCATTGTAATGTTGTTGTGCCAATATCTCTGTGGGTGCCATCATACAACTTTGGTAGCCGTTATCGGCTGCCAATAACATACTAAGGAGCGCTACAATGGTTTTACCGCTGCCTACATCCCCCTGTAATAATCGATTCATTTGATGACCCCTACCCGTATCGGTTCTAATTTCCCGAATCACTCGTTTTTGTGCGCCTGTTAGTTCAAACGGCAGGTGATGATTATAAAAGTCGTTGAATAACTCCCCTACTTTTTCAAAAACAACGCCTCTACTGCTATGATGTCTTTGCAAGCGAACCAGATTCAACCGAATTTGAGCGATAAAAAACTCTTCAAATTTTAATCGTCGCAAAGCCAATTGATAGGCTTCTTGTGATACAGGAAAATGCAGGTTCGAAAAAGCCTCATACCGATTCATGAGTTTCAGCTTTTTGAAAATGTCTTCGGGAATATTTTCAGGGATATCCGTGGGTTTGATTTGTGAGAAAAGCTGAAAAGTCAACTTAGCCAATTGCCTGCCATTCAAACCCCTTGCCTTGAGTTTCTCGGTTGCAGGATATACCGGTTCCAGATAATCTTTCCCATCCGCTTTAGCTAACACAAAAGGCTCTATTTCCGGATGTACCATTTGGGGTCTCCCATTAAAAAAACCGGTGCGACCAAATACCAGGTATTTTTGTCCGGGCACCAGATTTTTCTGCACCCAGCTAATGCCCTGGAACCAAGTTAATTCCAATGCACCGGTATCATCCCTCAGATAAGCAACCAATCTCTTGGCTCTTTTCTCTCCAATTATCTCAAACTGCTGCAGAATACCTGTTACTTGAATGAAGTCGGTTTGATAGTTGATCATATTGATCTTACTCACTTTCGTCTTATCAATATGCCGATGCGGAAAATGATGCAAAAGATCATCAAACGTAAAAATCTGCAACTCTTTTTTCAATAGGTCACCCCTCAACGGACCAACGCCTTTGAGGTATTCGATGGGTGAGGATAATATCGTTGAGGGATCTTTGATTTTTTGATTTCTTGATTTTCAGAACCTAAAAGCTTACCAAACTTGCTTTATCTCGCCTTACAAATATCCTTTCTGGGAGGCATATAGAAAATTCATTCTTGGGAAAGCAGTAGGATTTAAGCCACAAGCTTCACGCTATAAGCTGCACGCTTCAGATGAGCTTATTCGAGTCCAACCCACTAAAAAAGCTTGAAGCGTGCAGCGTGCAGCTTGTAGCTTCTCTTCCTTATCTTCGCCCCATGAATAAAGAGGTTGTTTTAAGCGGTATCCGTCCAACCGGATTTCTGCATTTAGGAAACTATTTTGGAGCGATGCGCAACTATGTGCGCATGCAGGACGAATACAATTGTTATTTTTTTGTTGCAAACTGGCATAGTCTGACCACACATCCCGATACAAAAGAATTGAAGAATAGTGTACATCGTGTGATCGCAGAAAACATTGCTTGTGGACTCGATCCTGAAAAAGTTGCTTTGTACATTCAAAGTGATGTTCCTGAAATAGCTGAACTGTATCTCTATTTGAACATGATGGCTTATAAAGGCGAGTTGGAAAAAACAGTCACATTCAAAGAGAAAGTCAGACTACAACCCGATAATGTCAATGCAGGTTTATTGACGTATCCGGTATTACAAGCTGCGGATATCCTGATTCATCGCGCTGTGAAAGTGCCGGTCGGAAAAGATCAGGAACAACACCTTGAAATGGCTCGCAACTATGCGGAACGTTTTAATCACAGGTATGGTGAAGTGCTCCCATTACCATATGCATTTAACTACGGCGGAGAATTGGTGAAAATTTTAAGTCTCGATGGTGTAGGAAAAATGAGTAAGAGTGAAAACCAAATGAACACCTTATACCTGGCTGATGAAGACGAGAGCATTCGCAAAAAAATCATGAAAGCAAAGACCGATCAAGGTCCGGCCGAGCCTAACGCAGTGAAACCCGATTATATCGAAAATCTTTTTACCCTCATGAAGCTGGTAAGTACTCCGGATACTGTTCAAAAATTCGAAGACGATTTCAATAACAGTAGTGCCGGAAACTGTATCATTCGTTATGGGGATATGAAAAAACAACTGGCAGAAGATATGATCCGTTTTATCCAGCCGATCAGAACCCAAGCTGCCGATATTCAAAAAAACCAAGGCTTACTAAAAAAAATCATCCAACAAGGCGCAGACAAAGCCCGAGACAGTGCCAGTAAAACGCTCAGCTTGGTGAGGACGGCGGTGGGGATGGATTATTAGTCTCTAGCATATGGCATATAGATCATGGCGAATAGTAAATTATGAGTTATGATGGTGTTTTTTGGGTGCTACTATGACCTATTTGCCATAAGCTATAAGCTCACACCAAAATTCTCCTCCCAATTCTCCCAACTTTCGTATTTTCATTTTTATGGCGAAACCTAAGAAACCAAAACATGTAGCCGTAGCCGGAAATATCGGTGCGGGTAAAACGACGCTTACGGAGATGTTGAGTAAGCACTACCGCTGGATTCCTCAGTTTGAAGATGTTGATCACAACCCTTATCTGATGGATTTTTATGAGGATATGCCTCGCTGGAGCTTCAATCTGCAGATCTATTTTTTGAATAGCCGATTGAATCAACTTTTGGATATTCATCATGGGACTGAAACTGTCATACAAGACAGAACCATTTATGAAGATGCCAACATCTTTGCTCCCAATCTGCATGAAATGGGACTGATGAGTAAACGTGACTTTGATAACTACTATCAATTCTTTCAGACTTTGAAAACCATGGTACAACCTCCGGATCTTTTGATCTATTTGAAAGCATCCGTACCTACGTTGGTAGCACAAATCCAAAAAAGAGGGAGAGAATATGAAGAGAATATTCGTTTGGATTATTTGAAACGATTGAATGAGTACTATAACAAATGGATTGATGGTTATAAAGAAGGTCAGTTGCTGGTGATCGATTGCGATAAAAATAAATTCGCAGAAAGTGAGGAGCATTTTGGAGAGATCATTAGCAAAGTAGATGGTATGCTATTTGGCTTATTTTAAAAGCTACTCTTTTTCATACAGCCACAGATAAGCTTGCCCCTGCAAATATATCTGTGGCTTTTTCTTTTGGGGATACTGTACTTTGGTTATTAAAAATGCCACTGAGGGCACAGAAATACACAGAATCATTCAGTGTATTTCTGTGCCCTCAGTGGCAATAAATTGAATAACTTAGAAAGCAAAACCCAAAAGATGAAACGCCTACTTCCTTTTTTGCTCCTCATCTCCTGTCAATCAACCTCCACGAAACTTCCTGAGTTTACATTGACAGCCACTGATACTTTTCACTTTAACAATTTTGTGGATTGCAATATGGCTGAGGCATGGATTGGTGATACACTCCGCATCTTTCCAGGTAAATATGGAGAAGACCCGGTTTGGGGTGAAGCACATGATCTGAAATTCGCTTCCGGAAAAAATGCAGATGAAGTATTTGCGAGTCCTGCATCAGCCTATATCGCACCAAGCATGCCCCTAAATGCAGCCAAAGGAACACCCGGATTACATGGTGCTGTTTGGTTTGAAACCGTGTATCAGGATACAAAAGACAAAACCGGTAAAACATTGTATGCTGTTTATCACAATGAAAATTATCCGGAAACATTGCCCTATGACAGCGTAACAAAAGAAGGATACATAGATCATCAATGGCCATTAGGATTAACAGAAAGAATCACCCCCGCTGCTGTTTGTAGGATTGGTATCATGAAATCTACCAATGGTGGATGGAGTTGGGAGAATAAAGGATTGTTTCTGGAAGATAAACAACCACGTATGATCCTGAAACCACACAATACTTCAAAAACTTTTGCAGGTGGCGTGGGCGATCCTTCGGCAGTAGCTGTAGGTGATCATCTTTATTTATTTTATGGTGAATATGGTTATCCGGATGCTTATGATTCGCTCAGCTATGATGCAAAAAAAGAATGGGGTGGACAATGTATCAGTATTGCAAAGATCGCTTTAGCAGATTTAGATCATCCACAGGGAAAAGCGAAACGTTGGGATGGTAAAGGCTTTCATGCTCCTTGGGATGGAACAGGCAAACCCATCGCATCATTGCAGATACCGATAGAAAAAGGAGGAGGCGCTGCTTCATCGCCTAAAGGCGGCTTTCACTGGGGACCTTCTGTTAGCTGGAATGAATACTTGGAATGTTGGGTGATGTTAATGGGACGTGTAGAAGGACAATCATGGGTGGGTGATAAACTCTATATCTCATTCAATCCACACAAAGACCTAGGTAAAGATGATCATTCACAACAATGGAGTACCCCACAATTATTATTGCAGAAACCCGGACATGTATTGTGGTATCCTTCCTTACAACCTTTGAATACCCCTGAGGATATTGCAGCGAAACGAACCAGCATGCGTTTGGGGAAAAAAGCTCGTTTATTTTTTAAGTATTCGGATTTAGGGAAGTATATGTCTGAGTATGTCATTGAATTCAAAAAATAGTATTGGTATAACCACAGTGTTACGCAGAGTTGAACACGGAGTTACACTAGGTGAGTTGTATGGTGATTTACTAATAATTTTGTGGGTATTGACATGAAAAAACTATTCCTTGTTTTAGTACTTTTTGTTACATCGTTAGTTCTCAAAGCACAGGGGCTTGATATCGGCACTTGGAATATCTTGAACCTCCGTTATAGTATTAATCAAAAATGGAGTGTATTTGGTGAAGGACAGATCCGTTCTCTGAAATTGTACAACCAGTTTCATTATTATGAATACAAAGGAGGCTTTAATTACAAGGCGAATAACAATTTGATGCTATCATTAGCCGCAGGTTCTTATCAAACCTATAAAGAAGGTGGCAATTTTTTGAAACCCAAGAACAATGATGAATTCAGAATTTGGCCACAGGTATTATTGACACAATCATTGGGTAGTTTTAAAATAGAGCAACGCTATCGTGCTGAGTTAAGATTCACTTCAAATGGCTATCGCAATAGATTCAGATATCGATTCGGTGTCTCCTATCCTTTCGGATCATCAGCATCACTAAGTAAACCATGGCAACTGTATCTTAATAATGAAATCTTCTTAACAGACGGAGAACCTTTTTTTGAAAGAAACAGAATGGCTTTAGGTCTTCAATACAAAACTTCTGCAACAACAACACTTCAATTAGGATTCCTGCATCAGTTTGATTATAAAATCAATGACGAAACAGGTAGGGATTTTATACAGATCGGGTATTTCTTTGAGTTACATCGGAGAGACCATAGACCATAGTCCATGGTCCATAGTTTATAGTTCATGGCTTATAGTTCATAGTTAGTAGTTTATCTATTGTCAATGCCTAAAATACGTTGACCGTTTTTAAACTTGGATTAATATTATTGATTTGGTCTCCTATTAAAATCTGATGATTTTTCTGATACTGTTGATTTGTATTGGTTTTGATGC